>CEPX01073777.1_pt1 | contig 26515 bp, 30 predicted proteins | sample 361361 | NCBI WGS metagenome assembly CEPX01 (sample SAMEA2619974, study PRJEB7988) | marine metagenome | biome: marine biome (ENVO:00000447); feature: mesopelagic zone (ENVO:00000213) & marine oxygen minimum zone (ENVO:01000065); material: "saline water (ENVO:00002010), including plankton...
CCTCTACCTAGGTTCCAAGGTTGGAGAGGGTTACTGAATACTTTCGTAGGATTTACAAAATCTAAAAGTCCCATGATATTAAGCTATTGTAGCTGGTAAGATGTTAGGTGCTTGCACTTGCCCGCCGTTCAGTGCGAACGACTGAGGAGCTGGTGCTGAAAAGTTTGGTACAAATGATTGAGGAGCAGAGGGAGTTGGTGTCGGCGCGGGAATCCCACCACCCATCATTGCTTTCAATCTCTGTGAAATTGTCTGAGGCGCAGCAGGTGCAACAGGCTGTTGTATCGGTTGAGGAGAAGGTGCGTTGGGGGCAATCATCTGAGGCATTCCGAAATTGATTGGAGCGTAATTAGGAAACGCAGGTGTCACCGTGTTAACGTCCACAGTTGGTAAGAACGATGGATCATCAAATGATTGGATTCCTAACTGAGGAGTAGCTCCCGGTTGGAAGTACGCTAATGGGTTTCCTGCTGGCATTACGGATGGAATGTTTCAAGGGCGGTGACCCTCGTGGTTAATTCAGTTATTAAAGTTTCTTGTTTGTTTATGAGGTTCTCCTGAACCGTGACACGTTCTCCTAAAAATATAAGGGAGTTCTTTACACTATCCCAGAACTCATCGACCTGTCGATTATATTCTGCTAACTCAGAGAACTTTCTGACAATTTCGTCAGGGAGTTTAGGCATCTCATCTTCTAGTTCTATATCGGTAGAAGGAGGAAACCCTACGGGTGTCTTTTCTTTGAATGCCATTACGCTCTGGATATACTTCCGCTGGTGGTTTTACTAGCCTCCCATGTCCTCGCAGTCAGGGTAGCTGGCTTGATCTGGTTAGTGATTGTTATCACATCCTTAACGTATATCCCTCTGATAAACAAGGGGATCATGTTGTCTTCTCCCACGTTATCTAAAATCTCGTCCACCTCTAACTCGGCAGGCTCATTGGTATTCCTTGTTGTGTATATCTGTACCCGAACCTCAGGGATATCTGAACCAGAACCCAGTTCGAGTACGTAAGCACTGAGTATCTTCTCATTAAACCTGTCTCCAAAGTTCCCCCATCCTGATGAGATAGTAGCGGAGTACAGATACTCATACATAAATATGTTGGCAGCAGGGACGTCTTGGCTCCTGTCAACCTTGACTTCAAGGGCGCTCACTAAGGACGTGATGACCGCATGTTCACCAGTAGGCCAAACAATTGTACGACCTACATCCGGGGCTGAAAAGAAAAACCCACTCGCATGGACTGTTGTCCCCATTTGATAGACAGTGGAATCTTGAGAGTACTTAGCTCCCAACCCATATACAGTCTTACCATCCGCCAATGCTGGTTGTTGGATGTTCGTCAACCCGTAGGTTAGAACTTCACCATCTTCTCTACCACCTACGAACCACCTCTCCTCAGACCTCTGAGTAACTAGTTCCCGTGGACGGGTGATTGTCTTAGCTCCCGAGTAATACCGACCTACTGTAGATACCGTATTAAATTTGTAGTCGAAGGCTAATGCATTGTATGGGAAATTGAACCAGATTTCTTGGGTAGCTTCATTGTCACATGCGTAAACCTTCTCCTTGACTTCAGCGTCTACGTTCTCAAAGAACAAGTCACGAGCAAAAGAAAGAGCAGGTACTGGCTTAGGTTTCTGTGAAGCAATACTGAATTGAAAGAAGTCATACTCTCCTGCAAAGATAAGGATGTCCTTGTCTTTAGGTTTAGAAAGAGTCCATCTCCACCACAAGTTGCTGCCTCGGTGAACAATGGTTGGGTTGAACGGTGCTTCCGAATCACCCGAGTATGTAAGTACCATAATGGTAGTTGCTTTAAATACTACCAACCTTCCTCGTAGTTCCACCATACGTATGATGCCCGATGCGTCGTCCTGTAGTTCTTGGAACCCACCGGGGATTGGAGTCAACTCAGTATCGGATGCTTGAAAGATATCTTCACTAACTGCTGTCTCACTCGCGTCATCATCAAGGGTGATGATAAGTCCTGCGATGTCAGTTATCGTAGCAGTCAAGTTACCGAAGGCTACGCCTGCTTGAGCGATGATGATTTCAGTACCAATCTCCCACTCGTAGGGTTTATAATCATCCAGCGTTAGGGTGTCAGTCCCAGTAGTGATACTCCCTTTCGCTGAAACTCCGAACCTCCTAGGTTCTCCGATCCCTGACCACAGCAAACGGAACCTCCTACGATCCCCGTTAACCTCGTCTGCGTAGACTCCGAAGGGGGCGGGGCCAGTTAATATACCAACAAGGTCAGCGGCGGGAATCTCTAGTAAGTCTCCACATAGTAGCATACCATTGAACTCTGTAATAGTTTCAACTGCACCTATCCCTTGTTCTCTTAACTCATAAATTGGTGTGACACTTGCATGACCAGACTGCCACGTGAAAGGTAACTCACGTCCGTTGTTAAACACTACGTAGTTATCTATATTGAATACTTCCCATCTGTGACCTTCTTCAACTTCAGCAATTTGAATCCATGAAGTCTCAGTCTGATATACAGTAAGTAACCAACCCTTAGCAGTAGCATCTGGGATGGGAGAAGATACAATGATCTTAGTCTCATCGTTACCTATGTCGTATGTAGCGTCGCTGTCGACTGTGTACCTACCGTTATTCAGCGGGCTGCCGATGACGTCAAAGATGTTGCCCTCGATGTACGTCGCTGAGTGGTCTCCGGGTACGATGAACCAATCACCTCCAGCGTTGTTGACATCCTTGATGATATTACCATAGGTAGGGTCAATCATAATACCATCCGGTACTGATGAAGGAATTTGTTCTGCAACCTTAACGAAAGTCTGACCACTGAGGAATGTGGAACTTACGACTGTGTACTCTCCATCGTTATACAGAGAACGGTCTACATAAAATTTAACTGCGGCAACGAACTCGCCTGTCCAATCTCCTTCGATGATGAACTCATCGTCGGTCAGGTCAATTGATTTAATATCGGGGCCGACTTGGTACACGTATGCACCCTCGACGTTGGTGAAAGCAAAGATTTGGGTAGGTGTCCCTACGATAGTTACTGTCCTCCCGTTCGGGAAGATAGCATCATGGACGAGAGTAACTGGGTTACCATCTGTGATTGGTGGGTAAGGCTGAGTGTCGACTGGTATGTCTTGGTTCGGTTGGAATACCCAGTCACCCTCACGGGTAGCTTCTCTATCAGTAGAGATACGACGCCACCCATCTTTAACTATATAATTAGAAAGGTCAGGCGTCTCTTCCGAGAGGTCTGTCAGTAACTTTCCCCCGAGGGCAGGCTCGACAGAGAAATGTTTATAACTACTTGATACCCTCCTAGCCATTATCCTACTTTAAATATCAAGGAACCTAAGTCGATTTGAACCACAGTACCATTGACTACGTTGACATAGTCTTGTTCGAGAGCATCAGCGATGTCCCATATTAAAAGGTTACCATCAGTGAGGGCATCGAAGACCCCTATGTACGATACGTTACCCCAGTCGGCGACAGTGTTTGCAAACAAGATATCAATGATAGTCTCTACGTTTCCACTACCGTCCGCTGAAGCGAAGGTTACTTTATCGTTAGCAACTGGTACACGTTGGTACCCATTGGTGATCCCATCTGGTACTTCCGAAGTCGGTGCAGTGATCCCGTTAGTGATGTCATCTGATAAGACATCTGTGAACAGTCCGAGGTAGAATGTCGGTACGCTGTATGCGACGTTACCGAATACGAGGTCACCTAACTTCTGTTGGTAGTATAGTGTCGTGTTCATTATGCTGGTGTCCCGATTACGAATACATCACATGCGCTCCCTGTACCGCCTGAAGCAGGGTATATCTGCATGTAAAGTTGTATGAACACTGCTGTCGATAAACTCGACTCGTGTTGCCAGCCACAGTCTTCTAACCCATCCGACGGCCCGATTATTGTGGTTAAATGTACCGAGTGGACTGATGCAAAGATGTCGTTGTTGCTCCCTGAGGACACGAGTCCATCGTCTGTCAGGTGGAGATCAAATTTCCCTTGGGTAGACTCATAAGACTTAGTAAACCACCCCATCCTTAAACCTCCTATGTCGGTGTATCCTCCTGTCGTGGTCGTTGTCTCTACTCCGTCAGCGACGAGAGTGTCAGCGTAGTTCTTAGCGTTAACCTCAGCGGTGAGAGCGACACCATCAGCGTAAGCTTCAGTCGCTCCTGTTGGTAGAGCATCTGCATAATCCTTTGCATCTTGTAGTACCGCAGCATCTAGTATCTGTACTTGACTTAGGGTGAGTTCTGAATCTACTTCACTTTCAAAGTTAGCAAAGGTTAATGTACCGTCTGTTGACAGATCCTTACCTACGCCACTTGTTTGATACACCTGTATCTCAATGGTGTCAGTGATGAGGAGAGACATACCTGAGACAACTAGGTTGAAGTCTCCTACAGCAGTCTCGTCAGAAGCGATCGATCCGTTCTTGAGAAGTCTTAGTTTAGATGTAGCACGAACGACAGAAGATGCGAAGTAGACTTGTGCGTCGATCGCGTAGTCTCCGTCAGCAGGACAGTTCCATTTCCAGTTCGGCCCCGCAGGGTTAGTTATACTACCAGCCCCAAAGGATATGTCTTCAAATACTACAGTCGTCCATGCGCTGTCAGGATAGTTGTCACCAGCATCTGAGCTACAGTTAGCAATTGCTCCTCCCGAAGTCCAGACTGCTGTACCAGTACCGTCGGTGGTCAGCCTCTTGTTAACGCCAGAAGGTATCGGATATAGATCTAGTTTATCCTTGTCGGGTGGTGACATGAACCCCGATACGATTGATGTGGCGTTGCCCAACATCGAAAGCATCTTCGCACCGATTGTGGCGAAGGTGTACTTCTTGTCCTCGTTACTCGATATGTCTGTACCCGGAAGTATATCCAAGTCGTCTGGTGACGTATCGTCTGTGTTATCTGCAAATCTTTTAGTAGCCATAATTATCCTTTGTAAGTATCAGTACCGTCCCAGTACAAGTCTGCGCCGTGGTCGGCGTAGTCCTCTCCTCCGAAAGCTCCACCCTTTAGTGTGATATAAGTTCTCATTCCGATGTTCACAAGCATGGACGCAGCTGTCTTCAGCGTACATACTGAAGGGAACAAGGAGTCCGGTGTTGGTGGGCAAACGTCAGGAGTTGACGTGTCAGGGACTGGAGGTAGGCATTTCTTTTTCATCCTATCTTCCGATGTCCTTTCTTCTCGGTATAAAGTTTTGCTTTAGCTTGGCGGTACGCACCGTCGTTCTTCTGTTCAGAAGCAGACATCCCCAAGTGGTGATCCAGACCCGCCTTGATATACAATGAAACGGCGTGAGCCATCTCCTCATCGAAAGGAACTTGATCTTCATCAGAGAGGGTAAGGTTGATACCGTCCCATACAAGTAGTAGGGACGCTTTCGTGATAGGCTCAACCGTGATGTTACCTGTTGCAGGAGTAGGTGAGCATAGCGATGAGTCTGCGCAGAAGTCAAAATCTGGTGCAGAGTAACTAAAGCTAGTTGGGTCAATGACAGTAATAGTAAAAGTTCCATTGAATTGTGAGACGTCAGCGCCTGCGATAACAACGTCCTCTCCAGTGTCGAGGAGGTGTGGGTTCGGTGTGGTTATGATTACAGTTTCCATTTTAAGAGATCCACCTAGCTTCTATTTGTCCGTTGTGTGTCGGGGCAACGTAGTCTACTGCTTCCCCGAAATCTGGGAACCCACCGTTGAGTGGGTCTACAGCCATCACCATCCTACCTTCAGAACCACCCTCCCAAGAGAGGATACGATACGTCCCGAGAGGCACTACGTGACCGAGGACATCGTCGAGAGCTTCTGTAACTTCGATCGCATTAACTCCGTTAGCTTTCCACTCTTCATTAGCGTTCTGCGCACCCATATAATCTACCGCAGTGAACGCATTGGTCTGACCTCCTGACGATATCGTGATGTCTATGTCATCAGCTGCACCTACCCACGTAGTGTTGGTCTCTTGGACGTCAGCAATGAACGGCCCCGCAGCTGCGACGAATGTGAATACAAAAACTTGTTCTAGTGGTGGGTTTACTCCGTCGTTGAATGCGATCCTACATGTTGCCGACCCTCCTACAGTGACTCCTCCAAAGTTAAACCCAACCTTAGACCCAAGGATCTTTAACCGAGCGTATGACTGTCCTGTCGACGCTAAGAAAGGTTCTTCATTACTGGGGCCAATACTGAATATCGCGTTATCGTCGTCGCCCACTCCGGCAACAAGGGTGTACGCACCAGCGTCGCTGGCAGGGACAGTACCGTCAGTCATCAAGTAACTTGCTACGAAATTAGTAGGGGTGGGGACACCAGCGGACACGTTAGTGTTAGTCACGGTGATGACCGTCGCTGGTTCTATGAAGTCAAGGATAGTAATAGTGAACGCTTCTTGGTAGATGCCTCCTGCGCCATCGTCGCTCTGGATTCGAATGTCGTAAGAAGTCTTAACGTCGAAGTCGAAGACTGCGTTGGTTAAGAGATTACTACCTGAGATACTGAACGATCCATTATCAGTACTCCCTACTCCAGCGACAAGAGTGTACGTATGACTGTCGCCTGCATCTACGTCGGTTGTTGTCAACCCTCCTACGATCGTCCCTATCGATTCTGCTTCTAACACAGTCAATGAATCCAGAGTGATATCCGTAGGGGCATCGTTGGCGTCAAGGATGGTGATAGCAAATACCTTCTCTACGAAACCGTTATCTGTCGAACGCACCCTAATAGTGTACGAGGACTTTGTTTCAAAATCGAAGATTGCATTAGTCTCTAGGACAGCACCTGAAATAGTAAACGATCCATTGTCGTCGTCTCCTGTACCAGCGACAAGAGTGTACACGTGTGATCCTCCGTCTTGGTCAGTGGAAGAGAAGGTACCCACAGAGGAACCGATAGACAAGTTCTCGTTGACGGTGCTACTGTCAATACTTATGTCAGTAGGTGGGTCGAGGGCGTCGTTGATCGAGATAACGAAAGCTTCTTCATAAGTAAGTAAGTCACTGTCTGTGGTGCGGACTCTTATATTATATGAACTCTTAGTCTCAAAGTCGAACATCTCCCCGCTCAATAGATCGCTTCCGTCAATCGAGAAGGATGCGTTGTCCCCATCTCCTGCACCAGAGACTAGTGTATATGTGTGGGTGTTTCCTGCGTTCTCGTCAGTAGTAGAGAACGTCCCTACCACAGTACCAATTGAAAGATTCTCGTCTATCGTCAAGGATGAGAGGGACATGTCAGTAGGCGCTACTGGTATCTCGTCGACGTTGATAGTCAAAGCTTGTTCTAATACACCGCCCCTGCCGTCATCGGTCTTCACTCTAACTGAGTAAGAGGACTTCGTATCGTAGTCGAATACCTCTTTAGAAAGTAGTTGATCCCCTGAGATTTCAAAGGAAGCGTTGTCGTCGTCCCCTGTGCCAGAGACTAATGTGTAAGTTCTAGCCATTATGTTAAAGTAATTAAAGTTCCGACAGGAGTACCGATAGGGTCACCTTCTGTTATGTCATACGACGACATGTCTATGCCTGTGGGTGGTTCATTGACTATGACTGCTGTTACCCCTTCAATGATGTTTCCTGTCAAGGTAGGAGTCATGGTAAATTTTGTAATCTGTGGGTTGACTGCGATCCTCGGGTGCGGAGGGCATCCTACATCTGCGCAGGTCAATATATGTTTCTCTGACCAAGGGTGTTCTTTGATAGGGATTTTACATTTGTCTTCCCCGTCTACCCTCTTTATTAAGAAAGCTGCTTGGAGGTCAGCCCCAGCAGGGAGTAAACCTGAGGACGCTTGTCCCTCTTCAGCGACATCTCCCTCATCATAAAGTGTCTCGTGGCTCTGCCTATAGAACTCAACGTACTCTTGGATCTCAATCACAGCCATCCTCAACATCCTATTACGGTACGCGTCGAGGCTCCTCCCCTTCCTGATACCTTCTAGGAGGAGGAACTCATTTACGATTACTTTAAATTCGGCGAAAGTCATTATCCTAAAATTGCTACTGATGCTCCCTCAATACCTACGGTACCACTTGTTCGTGTGACCTTTACTTGGTGGCTGCCGACTGGGAGGGAAACAGAAAATATATAAGAACCTCCTGTAGACCAAGACCAATAGTGGCCTGAACCTCCTCCTTTATCTACGCCTAGACGCATCGAACTGCCGACCGGAGACCCACCTACAGTTAGGTCGTACCAACCATGAGGAGAACCGTCAGGCTTGCTACGTTCAAAAGTTAGTCCTACTATGACGACGTACGTTTTTGCTTTAGTTATGACTGCGTTCCCCGGCAAGGTGACGTCGTTCGTCGACGATATGTTGTGTTGACCCCCCGCGTACACTTGACCTATCTCCTGTACAACCTTGGTGTCAAGGTCTGTGATAGCTGTAGCGTTCTCATCGACCAGTACCGTAAGTGCTGCAATAGAAGCATCTACACTAGCAGTCAACGCTGCAACAGCGTCATCAACGTACTGAGTCATATCAGCAATCTCTTGGGCAATCTCTGCCTCCGATTGGGCGAACGCATCTTCGATGTCCTGAAGGTTCGTATCGTGTTCCGCAGGCGTGAGTGATCTCGCCGTTGGGATTCTCTTCTTTAAAGTTAACGTAGCCATGGTATCTTATTTATGATTTTACGGAAGGTACTCTCAACCTTCACATCAACCTTTATAGGAGACTTAGTCAACGCAGTCAACTGCGTTTCTAGGTTACTAACCCTTTTCTCTAGGGATTCTATCTTTGCATTCTTACTCATCTATCAGTCCTTTCGCAGTGGTGAGGACGTTCTTCCAATCCCCCTGCATATCTATCTTATCAAAAACGTGGGGGAAGTTGCTCAGGTTCTCTCTCCTTTGGAGGGAGTCTAGGCAGCCTGTCACTACTATCATTGGTAAATCTCTATCCGTGATCTCTAACATCTCCCTCACGTCTTCAGCAGTTTCATTGCTAGCCTTCAAGTAGTAGTCTGATATAACTACTTGAACATCTGTATGATTGACCAACTTCTTCTGTGCATCGTCCACACTCTCAGCGTGATATATCTTAATGTTAGGGTTCTCCTCCTGTATCCATTGAGAGATTACCTTAACATCAACGATGTAGTCATCTATAATCAACAGTATCACTTCTTGCTCGCTTGGTCTCGTATTTCTTTGAACACCCCGTTTAACCCTCTAGTTATGTCGTCACTCAGTTTACTGATTGCCTCTTGGAGTTTCTCCTCACCTTCCTTCGCTTCCTTACGGTTCTGTGCCGTAGTCTCCTTGAGTTCCTTGAACAAGTAATTGAGGTTCTTGTTATCCTTATCAGCTTCCCTCTGAGTCTGGTAGATCTTGGGGATCTCGTCCTTAAAGTTCTGGAAAGCCTTCTGATCTTCCTTACGGTCGGTCTCGGTACCCTGCTTATGTTCTTTAAAGTCTGTAGCGAAGGAATTAAGAAAGTATGCGATAACACTGAAGCACACACTTATCGCAGAGCCGAGTCCTATGATAAGGAGTGTGACTAGTTCATTTGGATCTGATGATGGCGGTGTCATAAAAAGTAAACGGCTAATCCCGCTAGTGTTGCAATAAAAGATATCAAAAGCAATTTCCAGTAGGGAAGGATCAAACGCTCATCGTCTTCCCCCGAAATAAAAGCCAAGAACCATCTGTAAAGATCCGAGATCCATGAGTGCGAGATGCCCAAGCGTGAGCTGTATCGGTTTATCACTTCTGTATATCGTGATGAGGGGGGTATCGATCCATGTGTTGGATTCTCCAGATGTGGCGACAGACGGGAGAGTGATGAACGGGTCATAGCAGAAGAGGACACAGTGGATGGTGACGAGGGCGAGAGTCCCGACCGCGATGAGTGCGAGCATCCTACGAGTATGCATAGCATAGTTACCAGACTTAGCATTCTCCCCATTTGGGTCACCATATATCGCATTGATAAGTGCAAGTCTCGATTTATCATCTCCTGCTTTCGCTAGTAATTTACTCTGTGCTTTTAATTCTTTGCGTTCAGATATAGAATCAAAGAAGCCTGTGACAGACTTCAGTGTAGATCCGATAGCGACTCCACCTCCAGAGCCGAACAGCATTAGAAGGAAAGTAATCATTCACCTTAATCCTCGAAGCAGTCCATGAATTGCTTAAGCTCAGAGCCGTCAAGACCGGCTTTGACAAACTGACCAACTGGTAAAGGTGCAAGCACCTTCATAAGTTTGTTGGCGAGTTCCTCTGGAACTGCACCTGTTTTAACTTTAGGAGCTTTCTTAGGAAGTGGTTTTGTTTTCTTAGCCATTATACGAAACTTGTTCTGTGCGGAGTTGACGCATGTTCCCTGTCCTCATGCTTGTTGACTGCTCTTGCGACAAGTCGCTTAGCGTATGTATCTTTATGAGCCTGAGTAACGTCATTGACTGATGCCAATGGAGTCTCATTGCCTGCGTTATAATCACAAAAGACTGCTTCTGTAATTGCTGTATCTTGTTCGGCTGTATCGCCTATTGTTACTGTAGTTGACATATTATTTTGTTAAGTTATGCTGTTAAGCCTAAGTTTTGAAGGACTGTTATTACATCACCTAATGTGACAGGAGCAGATGCTTGAGCTATTGGAGACGCACCATAGAAACCCACGTAGGTTCCATCATGGTTTATATTACCATCAATCTCTACGCTACCATTGACAGTAAAATCATTATAAACTTGAACCTTACGAGAGCTACCATGTACCTGCATCCAGATGTTAGTATTCCCTGATTCTGCTCCGTGGCCTAGTCGATAATAGATATGCTCACTAGTATTTACTTTATGACAATGGTGGATATTGCCTAGTCCTGCACCTCCGTCAACATCTATCCAGAGAGTATATCCACTTACGTCAGCAGTGCTAGCGTAGTGAGTTCCAACAGTAAACTCATACGCATTAACAAATAAATCACCCCCGACAGTTAAATCACCATCAGTGAGAGTTAAATCACCTTCATTGAGAGTTAATCCACCTTTGAAGATTTCAAGGTTTAATACATCAGTAGTGCCAGGTGTTGTGCCGTCATCGCTTCTAAACAGAAGATTCCTAGAGGAATGCAGATTGCCTCCGATTCCTCTTGCATAAAACTGCAACTCATTTCCGTAAGTTTCAAGCTGCCAATCAAGGTATTTATTAGCTGGAGTTATTTGATCTACGCCTCCCTCTATATTGATTTTACCCCCTCGATAATTATCATTACCTTTATCTTTTGCAGTTATGTCACGAAATACATCTAACGCACCTTGAATATTCTTAGTGCCTGTTCCGTCACCGATCTTTTCGATCTGGCCGTCTTCTTTTAATATGTCTGGTAATTGTAAACTCATTATCCTATTCTCTTTCCATATAATACAAACGTCATAAAGTGCGAAGTTGTCGCATCGGAAGCTACAGTTGTATCGAGGTTGATGTTTGAGAGTAGGCTAGGCAGTCCACCGAGTTTTTCTTCAATGTCATCTGCTGTCGCCATACCCGAGAGATCTAATGTCACTAAGTCGTCCGTCACTGTGTCTCCGATCTGGACATTACCGAAGGTGGTCACTGCACCGGAAAGACTATCTGAGTATGTCGCTACGCTCTTAAGGTGGAACTTACCACTAAAGGTGCTTGTGTAGTCAAGGTCATACAAGCTTGCGTGTGTGCTACGTTTATCAACTGAGATGTATAAAGTATCGCCACCATCAGGAGATGACCACACACCGAGACTGAATCCGATTCCGTTATCCAGCTCCTCAAAGGTATCTTTAAAATCCTCTTTGATTGCATCAAGTCCGTCAGGCGTAACTAAAGGAGTAGTGCTTGCATACCTTGTTATGTCATCTAAAATTTGGAGTGAGCCACCTGCTACGTCTGCACCCGAACAAAGTTCCATGTCAACTACAGTGTTTATAACAGTATCGACACAATTGCCATGAGCGGAGTTACCAATGAAAGAGTCGGCACGGAAAGAATAAATCCCTTCGTGAGCTTGTATGTCAAAGCACTCAAGATCTTCAGTAGTGCTGTTCAGATTTGCATAAGCGTTACCTCTTGACGTAAGCCTACCGTCACTTGTGGTGTTGTAGAAACATTGAACTACATAACGCCGTTCATTCACCAAAGAATTATTAGTTAAGTATATGTCGCCAGAATAGAAACGCATCAAGGCGTTGCCTTGATCTAAAAGAAAGTCGCAATTTTCAATGACACATGTCCCTGCGTTCTCGTATTGAGGTGAGGCCAGCCCAGAATTGTAATCACCTTCATAATCTACTAATAGGTTATCATGTGATGTCCCTTCTCTCGCCTTACAGTTTTTAATTAAGAGATTAAACTTATCAGAGTTCCCATTAAATCCAGAGTGACCTCCCTGACGAACTAACTGTCCAGACTCAACTGTGAAATCTGTGTCTGTGATCTGCACGATACCGAAGTCTATGTTTACACTAGAGGCACTTCCCATTAACTGCCTACTGTAAAATAGAGTGTAGGAGAGTGTGCAGTGTTTCGCTTTGTAATAAAAGTTTCCTCTCCCTCCGTAGACTGCTCCAGATGTGTAGGAGATACCAATAGGGTTGACTGTGCAATCCCCCGAAGCGGTAAGGTCAATTACGTTGTCGTGAGAACCTGCGGTTGCATCGTCTAAATACGCTAAGTGACCTCCTTGTAAGTCATGGAAAGCGTGATCGCAAACAATAGAACCACCATTAATAGCATGGAACATTGCAGTATCATCTGTAGTGAAGTCGCCAGTGAATTGACCGTATCCAAGTATCGAAACAGAAGTGCCATCAGCAACGAAGAAGCTGTTAGCAGTAGTACCACAGTCAATCTTAGTGTTAGGTGCGAAGATGAGTGTTGAATTGTCAGGTAAATTACAAGATACATTGTTCTCAGTGTAGTCACCAGATGCAACGTCAAGTGTGTCGCCAGCGACCATAGCGTTAGCTCCTGCACTGACAGTCTTGAAAGGTGTCAAGAAGTCGTAAGGACTAAGAACTACCGGAGTAGTCCTGTTGTCGGTAGCATTAGGGTTGTTCGTATTAACAGTAACGACACCCTCCTTCAGAGCAACAGTGTCGATCTGTCCTTGGATGAGTGCATCCTTAGCATCAGTCTTCTGTTTAGAGTAATACCTGTTATCCAGTATCGGGAAGTATTTAGCTAAATTAAACATCTTAGGTTATTACTTGGGTTGAACCTGTGTAAGAGAAAGTAGCACCAGTATATGAAAAGGTGATTGTGTTTGTCTTCACTGTTGGGGTCACGACACCTGTGGCAGATACCACATCGATGGTACCAGTGTGGACAATAGTTGTGATCCTCTCGGTGGCTAGACCTATATCAGTAGAGGTTACAACTTCAGCGAAGTCGTCGGCAGACATAATCTGTTCAGCAATCTTGAACCCGACCTGCGCACGCATCAAAGATTCGAGAGCGTCGATAGCTAAGTGCAAGTCTCCGTTCACAGTCAAGCTGTCAACAGTGGTGTTCTTGTTGAAGATTCCTTTAAGCAGAGTTATGACGGTCGCTAAGGTTCCGTCTGTTGTCGTAGTCTGAGGTGCGTCAGAAGGCGATCCCATCGCTAAAGCAACGGGGTCGTTGGCATCAGCGATAGACACGACGAGTTGTTTACCGTCCTCGTCGACGGCAATAGTCTTGCCCATGTTGTGTACGGTAGGGACTAGTGGGTTTATCTTCCCGTTAACTACAATTTCTGGTTTCATAATGTTACATACTTTCTAAAGGATCAACGCTGCCCATCACCAGTTCTTCTTCAAGAACGTCCACAACATTTCCCTCCGGTGTCTTTTCTTCCGGTGGGTTTGTTGCTTTTGGTAATCCGGTATGTGGCGAGGCTATCCCTTGCTTTTTTTTTAAATCGTTATACTCAGTTTGTGAAATCTCTACGACAGGTGCGCCGTGCGATGCGAGTGCTTCACCTTGGTCGCCAGAAACCGCGAGGGTGCCTGACCACGAACCTGAAGCGTACGCTAATTTATCAAAAGTAAAGGAGTACCCATTGACTCGGTACGTCCTAGTTGCGTTCGTTGTTCTAAAATATCTGTCCATTTATATTTTGTGTAATTGTTTAAGTAAAAAAAAAGGGGGAGGAAAAACCTCCCCCTCTTGGTAATTCCTATGCAGTTAAGTCTGTCGGAGTGATGGTGTTCTCTGTGCCATCTCCGGTATCGAAGGTAGCTTCATCATCTACGTATGTAGTTGTTGAAGAGATTTCACCGTGTCCGGCTACAGCATCAGTCGCCGCAATCAATGGATGAGTATATCCAGCGTGTTCGGGCGTTGCAGGTACTGCGTCGATCGTGGCTACTGATGCTACGGAAGCAGCAGTTGCAGTTTCGGCAACAGAGGCTACGGAAGCAACTGCTCCTATAGAACCTTGTGATGCGAGACTTGCACGAGATGCGATACTAGCTTCAGAAGCTTGAGACGCAACCGCACCCATAGTAGGAACAGCTGGTGTCAACCCTGAGATCGCCGCTTCAGAAGCAACAGATGCTAGAGACGCTAGTGATGCAGTTGAGGCTACGCTCGCTACAGATGTGATAGCACCTTGCGATGCACGTGACGCTACAGAAGTTGCTGACGCACGAGATGCAGTGGAACCAGAAGAAGCTTGAGAAGCTCTCCCTACAGTTCCAGCAACACCAGCGAAAGCGGCAACAGAACCTACCGTGGCGGCGGCTTGTGCAGAAACAGCGGGACGTGATTCCAGTTTAGGAGCAGCTACGACCTTAACGACCTGAGCTACTTCTTTCTGGAACTTACCGTTTGTATCCTGCGATACATATTCAGTTTTTTCAGACATTGTATTATATTTTTAATTTAAAAGATGTGAGTAGGGAGAGGGATAAACCTCTCCCCAACTCAACGGATTACACATTCGGGACAGAACAACCAGAACCAGCAGTTACAACAGGGCAACTTAGGTTAAAATTGTGTATGATCAAATGACGAGCAGGACGATCCATGAACACTGTCCACTTCTGAGAGCGGAGGTTGTATTCAGTGATGTTAGACTTCATACGACACTTGTAGAGATCTTCCACTTCAGGTGAAGGACTCTTACGAGTTACGCTGTTAGACTCTCCTATTCCAATAGAAACGTCAGACCAGTCGATGAACCAAAGGTTACGAGCGCGTGACTTAAAGTCTTTTGCTCCTCCAGAGGTACCGCCAGCAGCTGCACTATTGAATGCGTCTACGTGATCATCGAAGAATGGCTCACGGAAAACAGCCCACTGCACTGATGCATCAGGGATGTCATATAGATCGAACTCGAATGAGACGATTCCGTTGAACTCAACCTTCTGATTAAGTTTTGCGAAACGAGATGTTTCAAAACCGTAACGAGCTTCGAAGTACTTAGACATAACCTCAAAGACAATGTTAGCTGTACCGCGGTCTGTCATGGAATCGATCACTTGAATCTGATCACCGTCAACCATACGATTTCTCTTAAGCAAATAAAGTTGCTCGAAGATGTCATCAAGGTTGATAGCCGCTCCGTTAAGATCGATTACACGACCGTTTTCAGAGAGCATAGTGAATAGACCTAGAGCGTTAGCTTTATACTCAAGTACACAACCGGGAGACTCTGGGTCTTCAACAGTAGGTAACTGATTATAAGTTTCTGGCTTTTGCTCAGGAGCTAGGTAATCATTATAGAATACAGAACGCATCCAGTTATCTTCAGACAACATAGTTGCACGACGATTCTGTTCAGCGATTGCATTGAACTCGAAGGTTTTATCCCACTGATTCATTTCACCAGCAAGCATCTTAGCCAACGTATCTTTATAGATACCGTTAACACAACGACTGTCGCGTGATGTCTGGAACCAGTTAACGATCATACCAAGGTTCACATCGTCGGGCTGATTTTCACACCAGTACTCCCAATCAGAGATGTTATTACTTGTGATCTGTACGATACCGAAGTTAGGAACAAGTTCCATTCCGGCTCCGTCAGTTGGGAACGCTACGTTACCGAGAGGAGCAATCGTTACTTTCGCACGTTGGTCGCCTCCGCTGTTTGCATTCTCAGCTGCGATTATCTCGTACTGAACTGTCTTCGCTGTACGGCTCTCACTGTCATCCCAAGTCAACACGATAAGTGTTAGACCCTTAAGGAAATATCTTTCGATATTAGTAAGGTTCGTACGGAAATTAGATGTACCCATGTTTACAGTGATGTCGATCGCCTGTGCGTAGTTCTGAGCTGTTCCGCTCGTACCACGGTTAGGTGTAACCTCTGCACTTACTATATCATAGTAGTTTGCATTGATGATCTGACGCTGTCTGCGCTGGATATACGGTAGTATGATGCTCTGCTCTTCGAACTTCATTGTGTTCATCTGAGGCTTGACATCTTTAACTGAGCTTTTCAATAGCATGGTTAATCCACGCTCCTGAACGCCCAAGACTTTTGCTTCTGCACTGTTAGCAATGACACGGGCGAGTTCGATCTCAGTACCGGACATAGCTTCAAATTGTGCAGGTGTTAGTCCTTGAAACGACGCGTTTGTCAGAGTGCAACCACAAGAGCTGTCTACTTTAACTAGGCGCGGAAGGAACTCCTGTGCTAATTGATCTATTGACATAATATTAATTATTAATGTTTAGGTTTGTTTTGTTATGTTAAGGCTCTAACGCTACATGTTTTTTTTAATGTCAAAAGAAAAATGAGTTTTTCGTCACTTTTTTTTAAAAACATTTAAATCTCCATCTAATGCTGGATATTAAAAACTAATAACCAAGTACGTTCATAACAGGGTTCTCGCCAGTTTTTGGTGGCGGAGCTGTCGGTGACCGTGGTGCTGACCTTGGGGCGGAAGGTGCAGTTGGCGCTACAGGGGCAGCGACTGGCGCTCCTCCGTTATATGCCTCGTACCTCGCTCTTTCGGACTTCACTCCCTCAACGATTTGTTTCTTTGCTTCTTCTTTGAGCATGTCAAGGATGTCCTCATCTTTGAATGTCCAATAGTTTTGTGACTGACCTGCCGCTTTAGCTTCAAGAAACTTAGTGGCTGGTAAGAATTGTTTACCCTCACGTGTGCGCATAGACCCACCATTCTTATGGAATAGTTGTCCTTGCCCTTCAATAAATTCACCGAGGTGCTTATGTATAGGGTTCCCCTGAGGGTCGTACGCTGTGATATTGTTACTGATATTGAGTAACTCTTTACCGAACTGCGATGCAGTGTTCAGTATGTGAGAGGATACTTGGAACTCGATAGGGAACGCTTTCTCAGCTTCTTCCTGTCCCTTCTCAAGTAAAAGTTCTTTCATGTCATCTGGAGTGACCGCAAACAAACTGTCTGTATATGAGTTTATACTAGCCTCAAGTTCTGGCTTAGTCTTAATCTCATGCACTTCTTGTTTAAGATTGGATACCTCCTCTGCGCGATCTGCTTTAAACTCTTCACGCAACTCATGTTTGATCTGAGTACGTTCGATGTTCTTCTGCTGCGCTGGTGTGAGATTAGGACGCTCACGTTCTAGGAACTTTTGATAGTCATAGTTCTCAGCATTAAATTCCACATCGGGATCTTCAGAGAGTTGTTTATCAATGTACTCACGATGTTTCTTAAAGAAAGTAGTGTACTTCTCATCCAGTCCTTTGAACTCTTCCATATTGGCAGAAGCGAACTGTGCGAAAGCAAGATGTTCTTTCTCCTCATCCGAGAGGTCGACGTCGACTGCTGGTACATTTTCTATCTCCGGTTCTTTCGGGGCTTCGAATGTGGGTAAGGCACCGCCGTCGTCTGGCTCGTCCGATCTCTTCTTATAAGTAAGCGGTTTCGCTTCCTCATCAGCGGGTGGATTAGGTTCTTCAGGAGCTTTCGGCTGGTCATGTGCAGTTGTACCTTCATCTGAAAACTTGCCGTCTTCGTCTGGTGCTGACGCGAAGTCCAAAAGCGAACGGCCAGCAGTAGTAGCAGGGCGAGGGTCATGTGGTTCTTCGGTCTTAACTTCAGTCTTAGGAGCCTCAGTATTTACTGTAGGTTCCGCGTTAGGTTCTGTTTCTCCAGTATCGGTGTTATACAACGCCGCTATTAGAGGATTTGTTTTTGGTTCTTCTGTTCCGTCCATTGTGTTTTTATCCTAGTGGTAGTGCTGGTGGCGCTCCCGCTAACTCTGGTGGTAACCCTTCAGGAGGTGGCGTCCCTGCCAACTCTGGGGGTAACCCTGCGGGTGGCGCTCCTTGCGCTAACATTTCCATTTGTTGTACTCGAGTGTTTAATGCCTCGAGCGTTTGTGTAATCTGTTCTATTACCCCTTCCGTCAACTCTTCGTCAGGGTCGAGGTTAAAGTCTGCGCCAGTCTTACGAGCAATCTCATTGATTATCTCATATAGTCTATCCTTACCCAAGTCTTCTGCGACGCCCGGTATTCCCATGAGCGAAGTAATCAATTGAGTGAGAGTCTGCGCTCCTTGTAAATTTGTTTCACGTTCTGCTCCGTCTCTCGAAGTGAACAAAATGTCGTGACGTAAATCTTTTATGTTACCTGTGACGTTGCGCTTCGACGCTTTCCCTTCGTCTTCTACGAGTTCAGGAGTGGAGAACCCAGCTTCTTCAACCACCGATGCTGGATACCGATTCATAGTAGAGACCGCTATGTCGTCCTCAGATGAGGAGATAAGTCCATCAAAGATCATCTCTTTAACGGCAGCACGCTGTTCATCGGGGCCACCAGAAATGAATGTGAAGATTGAGTTCGACGTACTGGCGATCATAGAAACCTCAGTAGCTGAAATCTCACGAGGCGCAGCTTGTCCTAACTCTTGAGGAGAAAGGATCATCATCTTCTCAGCCAGTTGTAATAACTGAGTGATAGCTTTCATAGACTCATTGATCTTCTCAGCCATAGAAACTTGGATAACGTGAACGGCAGCTCTCGGGTCGAGACCCATATCTTTCATCTTAGTGCCTGAGTAGAACATCGCTTTAGGTTGTGCGTAATACTCTTCAGAGTTAATCCACTTTTTGATATCCTCACGGATGTCCTCATCTATCGCGTCTTGGTCAATCATCCAAATCTGTGCTAGACCTGACTTCATGTTCAACAACATCTGTGATAAGATATTTGATAACTGATCTTGGTACGGCATCAACTCGTGTGCCATAGATGAGTTAACGCAACGGTTGTCATTCTCATTGATACCTCCATAAGCGGCAGGTAAAGATGATAATGGTTCTGCAAAGATAACTGTGTTATCTGATGCGACAGTTAACCTAATCCAAACGTCATACGGATATTCAGCCAGTCCCATGTCCGACGGATTTACCTTCATAGACAACTGAGTAACAAACAGGGCATCGTCCTTGATGCTTGTCGTGTAGGTACCAATGTTAGAAGTCCGGTCATTACGGAACCCTTCCGATCCTTGTTTACTACATGGGAACTTAATCGCGCACGGGTCAAAGTAGTAATCAAAGTAAGTGTTATATGTATTGGGTAGGTTGTTAAAGTTATTTGAGTAACTAATGTGGTCACGGTTAAAGTAACCCTTGACATTGTGGACATCTCTGTATCTGAGGATGTCCCAGTAACCGATATGCCTCGGCCCATTATCTGTATTGATATTAGCGAGCGGGTAGCTGTTGTCCCAAAAACAACGAGACGGGTGTGGGTTAAATAAATCTAACCCTTCACTCATAATCTTGGTCTCATACTTAGGGGAGCCGCCACTCGTAGATGATAGAGTTCTCTCCTCAACCATCTGTTTATTAACCGTCCACGCTGACGTAGGAAATACCAAAGACCGTGCATATAAAAACATATCACGGATGGTCTGCTCTCCTAAGAGGTGACGATAGTTAAATTGGTCAGTCATTATCTCAGCACGCTGAGTAAAGACGTCTGCACTAAACTTGTCCACTGGTCTAGTTCCTCTTGATTCGTACTTAAGGAAAGGGTACAAGTTCTTGAAGCGGGAAGACTGAGCTGCAACGCGACGAGTAAGAAAACTACGGATAAGGTTAACAGATACTTCGTACAACCTTGGGAGGTTTACTTTTATGACTTCACCTGACTTGTCCTTCTCGATAAACTCTTCAGAACAATCTAAGTCTTTGAGGTATTTTCCACAACGGTCGACATCAATTTTACCCTGTGCGTAGAGTAGTAGTGGGATAGTCTGATCTTGAATTGGTATCGAGTCCCATGCAATATCAACAGCCTGATAGAGACGGGATTGTTTGATCGACCAAGTGACGCCTTCCTGTAACTTAGCTTCAATGTCTTTCTCCCACTCTTTCCGAACACGACAGTTATTTTCCATCCGTTTGATCTGCTCATCCGACAATGTGTTCTTCTGATCTTCATTAGGGTCTTGTGCCGTAAAGATTTCTCTCAATCTTTCTTTAGTTAATCCGAAATGCGCTAATGCTTTTAAATCACGTCTCATGGTAGTATTAATTCTGAGTAAGGTGGAGCGTCTAACATGTTCTCCTGAAGGTGTGAGCTTTCAATATGCGAGAGCGACACCGATAGCTCCAACGGGAACTCGCCAGTCCTGAGGACTCTTGACATCTTCGCGTGTTTAACTCCGAGGTAACTTGCGATTTCATAAGGGGTGAGGTTGAGGAATCCGCACATTCGTTTAAGTCGTTTTGGTGTCCAGAGCGTTGCGATCCCGAGTTCATTATATCGATTGTCGGTTATCGTTGACGCGTCAGTCGCATGTTTGTCCCCATTAATGTACACTACTCAGACTTGTCTTTATTCGCAAAGACAAGAATCGAAGGTGGAGCATCTTCCGATACTGGTACATCTTCTTCTCCCGGTACTTGCGTTGATACGTCTTCCGCTGTGATGTCTACCACATTCGAAACACGTGCGTCTAGCATGTCGGCTGACGCTTCAGTGACGATGATGTCAACCGTGAGCGTAGCACTGGTTCCAGCTTCAAAACCTGCGATCTTATCTAAGATCTCAGAGTCAGCTCCTTCTAAATCTAATTGTATATTACTTGGCATAATGGATGAGGTTAGGTGTTTCCTACACCAATGTCAATTAATTCCGCCTTCCCATGACGTAATGGTGAGACTTGGAGAGAGCCTACGTCTGCCTCCAACATTGGATATGTCATCGAGTCGAAGGGGTGGATGTGGACTGAACGCTTAGGTTTGAACCCAGCTCCGGGGTCATATGTCCCCGCTTTAGCCTTCTCACTAGCGATGTTAAGCAACATGCTCTTATGTTTCAGGCAGGCGAATGAGACGATGAATCGTTCTTCTTGGAGGAGAGCCATCATCAATCTGACCCTCGCTTCTACAGACCCATTGAACTTAGGGGCAGCTCTCATCCGCACAGGCTCCAGTCCGTCAAAGGATTGACATATCTGTTTACTATGGCGCTCAACCTCCAGATAGTCATAACTCCCTCCTACGTTACGGTACTGGTTAAACGCTGAATTATCCGAGATATGGGTGAACTTGAAGTGGTGTTTCATCTGTCTATTCCAGAAATCCATACGTCTCATCAACTCCCTGACTAGGACTTTCATCTCAATCTTGCGGTTGACCTTTACGACCTCGTCGAACACTGTCCACACAACTCCCTTATCCCGAACTGGAAGCGCCTGCATGAAGCTGATACCATGGTTCACAGTACCTAAGTCATACCCTATAATGATTGGGAAGTTAGTAGAAGGCAGTATCCGACTATCCTTATTGCCCCAGATGTGGACATTAGGGAAGTAGTGGTCTTTGAATAACGCTTCACCCGTAGGTCTGTCGATCCATTCACCCTCGACCATTCGTCTGTATTCAACGGGGTCTTCGCGGGTAGCTTCCAGAACTGACTGGTAATAAGCGGGGTTAAGGTGTTTCTTATTCTCTTCCATCTGTAGATGGAAGACAGCGTAGCGGTCATCCCACTCACCTTCCTTGGAGACGATGTTGCCGTCAATGTCCTTCGACTCTTCAAACGGAACTTCGAAGAACCTCTTATAACACCAATGAGACGGGCCGTCTGGATTACATGCACCCATCCACTGCTGGGCGCCTTGAATGCCCGGACGTCGACCCACCTGTTGCACGACGGCGTTGAAGTATGCGGGGTCTTGTAGGGTAGTCACCTCATCCACAAATACAATTGAAGGCTCGAACCCGCGGATACGTCCAACGATCTGTACACCCCAAGGCATAGACATTAGTACGATACGAGAGTAGCCACCGTACATATTTTTGATGTATCGGTACCTATACCTTTGTTCGTTGAGTCGGGTATCTGTGTATTCGAGACCAATGCCTTTCTTCCAATCCGGAAGTATTTCTATATCCAGCTTATCCCAGATACCACCCTCAGTAGCCTGAGACCTGACACCAACGATGATGAGAGCTAACGCATTCTCATTCTCATAACAGTGTCGTACAAGTTTGTGGCCAAAAATATAAGACTTACCACCGCCACGGTTACCATACGCAAGGAGGAACGGGGCGGGAGAATCAAAGATCTTCTGCTGAGTGTCCGAAAGTGACGGACTCCATGGCTTGAGTTTGACATCCTTGGCATCCTCCTTTTCGTGGAGCATCCCTTCGAGTTTATCAAATGCATCTTCATCTAATTTAACCGCCATTGTTCTTTAGTGGGGTGAATCCGGGTTTCGCTGGTGCTTGTTTCTTACCGCCGCCTGACAACTTAGCCATGACTTGGGTACCTGTCAGGACTCTATCGTAAGACTTCATCAACTGTTCTACTGTAGTGTTGAAACACCTTTGTACGGCGATCCAATCCTTCAGTGACGTCGATGGGTCTTTCTCGATCTCACCCAGTTTCTTCTTCATATACTCGGTGTGTTCGAAGAGCGTAGCGCCGTTGTAGACAACCATGCGGTGCATCATATCTAGGCTACTGACAAGGAACTTCCCTGCGTTCTGTTCAAATTTACCAAGGGTTTGTAACTTAGCAATGGTCTCTGGTTTTAGACCTGCTTCAGATAGTCCCCCTTGTAATATATCCATGTTCTGTGTCTGGATAGCGTCGACCATGTCCTCTTCTATTTTGGTCTTCGGCGCATCTGATATGTCCCGTATCATCTGTTCCGTTTCGTTGGGTATCTCTTTGTCGCCTGTACGGATGTACAAAGCTCGAAGTTGTTGGTTCTTGCAGATCTTCTGTGACAACTCAGACTTATTGCAGTCGAGAATGGCGGAAGCTACTCCATAGTCTCCCCCTGCCTCATTCATTGCACTGATGATCGCTTCAGCTGTTAGACTCTTTGCCATTTAAAATTTCCTTCTTTTTGATTTTCACCATATCCCTGTAGGCAGATGCAAGGTACCGCCCGAGTCTCCCTTGGGAGATCATCATGCGCCTAGCCATCTTTGGTAGTTGTTTCTTTAAGTTATGCAGTTCCTTCTTACGGCGAGCTTCCAGTTGCAGCTTGGCGGTCTTACCCCTGTTCTCAAGTCTGATGAGTTCCTTCTCCAATTTCTCTAATCTCTCCCGCTTTGCTCTGATGTCGACACGAACCTTAGTGGCTTCGGTCAGTTCCTCCGGCTGGCTGTACCGTCCAGATTCCAGCTCGGCAATCCTTTTCATTGTTATACTGTGTTCGTGTTCAAGGAGTTCTGTAGTTTCTTGGAGTTCGAGGTACTGCTCCTCATCTAAGAGGAGAGCCTCAAACTCACGCTTCGGAAGTATTTGAAGGTACCTCAGCATGGAGTTCTCGCATTCTAATGATTAATGGTAGGAAAATATCGTGCCACCACGGGGATTTCTTTAAGTAAGTAAACTTGGGGCCAGACTTCTGGTTGTAGTATGCGCGTGCTCTGTTGCGGTGCGTGGAGTTCAAAGGGTCGAAACGGCAGCCCGTACAGAACCTAACCATATCCTTGACAGGAACCTCGTCCCAGTCTTTGCAGTAGTATATCTCTCGGATTCTATCTACTGTCAACCCTGAGTCCACGCTTATCTCAGCGTCGCTCAGTGCTTTAACTCGCTTGCCTCCCATGTCACGCCTCGCTAGACATCTGATGAGAGCTGGTGGGTACTCCGCGATCAGTCCCCATGATTGTGTTATTTCCATGGGTTAGGAACTTAAATGTTAATTTTTAAAATGCAACATCTAATTTCAAGGTTGAGGAGAGCTACCTGACTTATTTATATATTTTTTGTCAGGTGAAACATCTGGGCATAAAAAGAGGGTAGGTGACTACAACCTACCCTCGACTCTGACATGAACAACCAGTCATAACCACTAACAAAAGTTTATGGGGGAAGGACTCTGAAGCCTCGAACTCCGTCAATTGTCACAGGTTCGATCCACACCACACCTTTACGATTAAGGATATTTAACCGTTTAGGCAAGGTTATTGAATTCAAACCTTCCATTATCTTAGCAGACTCAAAGCAATCAGATAGTAACTCCAGTATCTGTGTGCCGTTACCGAAGTAGTATTTCTCCTTAGGATTGTCGGTGAAGTAATCGCGTCTCCAGACATCTACCATTTCTTTTAACCCTTGCTCAGGAGCCTGAAAGTCAGCTTCTTCCCTAAGAGTAGGGTCGATATAAGCTTTAACACCAAAGCGTGGCCCACCTTGTAGATCCTCAGGAATACCATTCTTTATGAGGTCGTGTAGGTAACGAACGTAGACATGAGCTTGAGCTTTCAACCGTTGTTCGATGACACCGCGCCCAGTCTCAGGATCGACAGGCCAGTCCATGACGACGTCCTGTAGTCTTAGCACTAGGAGTTTATCTGCGATACTCATATCCATGCCGGGCAGCATAGACAAGGAGGTGCTATCGTTATTCAGTGTAACAATGATCCTTGCAGGCCAAGACATCTTCATCCCTGAAGTGTACATCGCTCGTAGGGTCAAGTCTGGATTAGCCACTAACTGTTTCAATGTAGCGGAGTATTTGTCCTTAGCTGACTGAGAGCCTCCACAACGGTCGTCATCTACTGTAGCGATACCAAACTTAAACATGTTCTCGTTAAAGTCGTCACGCCCCATCAGATAGCCTCCTATGTCCTCAGAGCCTCCCATAAGGTACCCAATCATCTTAGCGAGTAAAGTCTTACCTTGGTTAGCCCCACCCACTAGAAACAAAGCCTGTCCCTTCTGAGGGTTATTGTAGATAGCATTATACACATGCCACGCTAACCAATACTCAAGACGTCTACGGTCTGCTTTAGAGAACTGTTTAGACAACATCCATTCCCAGTCCGGTGCATCCTTCGATAGGTCGACTTCGTGGTCTGCCATATCGACAACCTTAACGGACGCAGTGTTAACAAATCTCTCGTTGTTATACTGAACAATCTTGTTAGGGTTATAGATAAACGGTGCGCCACCTTGAACACGTTGGAAAGTGTCGATGTAGACTATGCCGTCTTCCAACTCAGAGGTATTCGCTCCTTGTGCTGGACGGTGTCTCAACCCTGCCTTCTTAAGTGCTAACTGAATCGTGCCTTTATTGTCAACCAACCAGTTATCACTAATCAATCTCCAGTATCTCTTACCGTCGTAGTAGATGTCCGCAACTGCTGCCCCTATCCGATCTGCCTCGTATTGGGTTACCACAGACTGACCGAACAGGTTCTTCCATGACATGAAACCTTGTCCCTCAGTGAAGTAGTATATCCCAGTAGCGTGCATGACACAAGCAGAAGGGTCTTTCGCTGTCGCATCCCAAAAGCGTACGCCTCTAGCACCAGCCCTGAAACCACCCTTCCACTTGCCGGGGTATAACTTCTCGATGTTCTCTTCGATGACGTCGAATGGGAGTATGACAGCATCTGTCATAGTCTCGAATATCTCAGACTTAGAACCAACTTCAAATAGTATTTGTTGGAGGATGTTCTTCTTGACGTAACCTCCTCTTTCTTTCCAGTCGGTACCGAATGTGTAATACATGTGAGGTTCGAATGACGCCTTATCTAAACCACCACCAAGTTTTGGGACACCAGCCCGAGCAGCAAACAACTTCTTGAACGCTTTCAAATGGGCTTGGTTCATAATCTGGATCGGTTCCTCGAATGCAAAGATAACGTGACACGCTCCCCCTCGAGACTGACACGTATAACGGACAGGGAACTCAGGGTTCATGTTCTTCTTAATCGCGTCGTCGATTGCAGACGGTGTCATCTTCTGGTCGAAGTCAAAGACCAAACCGTGGAGAACCCACGTCTGGTTGTCACCCTTCTCAGTAAGTCGTATGTGAGTGTTGATGCCCTCATGCGTTGAGTAGAAGACAAAGTCAGTGTTGTTGTCTTCCCGCCAGTTGATCCTGTCAGCCTTAGTCTTAATTGAAGAAGGCCACGTAGGTGGGTTCTTAACTAAGGTGTCGAGGTCGAGTGTCGCTACTGTGGAGGTAGCGAGATTCTTTAATGCGAATACTTTCATTCGTCGTCCTCCTCGTAGATGTCTATGCTTAGGACGTAGTTATCATTCCTGATCCCAATACCCCCATGACCAACTTTCTTGAGGTACGGCAGGAGTTCGTCCGCCGC
>CEPX01198275.1_pt1 | contig 26475 bp, 27 predicted proteins | sample 361361 | NCBI WGS metagenome assembly CEPX01 (sample SAMEA2619974, study PRJEB7988) | marine metagenome | biome: marine biome (ENVO:00000447); feature: mesopelagic zone (ENVO:00000213) & marine oxygen minimum zone (ENVO:01000065); material: "saline water (ENVO:00002010), including plankton...
GTTGCTTTATTCCCTTACTTATGGAAGGGCGCAGAAAAAATAAAACAAATCTAATCAATTATTAACAAAATATCTCCCTTATTAACATTATTATTATTTTTTACTTTAATCTCTTTTATCGTCCCTGATTTTGGAGCGGTTATATCATTCTCCATCTTCATCGCTATAAGCTTGATTAATGAATCACCTTCTTTAACTTTTTGTCCTTTAGTTACCTTTATTTCGTAGATTGTTCCGGGTAACGGTGCTGTTACCGCTACTTTACCCTTTTCCTCAATCTGCTGTTTTTTTATACTGTTAAAGATAGCAGCTTGTTTGTCTTGAGGTTTATCTACCTCATAAACATCCTTACCACAATGAACTAATATTTTTCCATCATCAGTTTCTTCAACCTTAACATCATATTCCCTTCCATCAACTTTAATAGTAATATCTTCCATTTTATAATGGCATATTACCGTGCTTTTTTGCAGGCCTTCTTTCTCTTTTTGTCATCAAATTCTCTAAAGTTCTGATTAAAGTTTTTCTTGTGTTCTTTGGCTCTGTTATTATGTCAACTTTGCCATGCTTTGCCGCTTCATATGGATTAAGGAATTTATCTGAATATTCTTTTATTCTTTCTTTTTTTATTTTCTCAGCATTTTTTCTTTTAAGTTCTTTTCTGTGGATTATGTTGACTGCTTGTTCTGCTCCCATCACCGCAATTTCTGCATCTGGCCATGCTATAACATTATCAAATCCCATATCTTTGGATACCAAAGCAATATAAGCTCCTCCATAGGCCTTTCTCATAACCAGGCTTATTTTTGGAACAGTTGCTTCAGAGTATGCATAAAGTACTTTTGCTCCATGCCTTATTATTCCAGCATGCTCCTGGTTAACTCCGGGAAGATAACCGGTAACATCAACAAAATTGATTAGAGGTATATTAAAGCTATCGCAAAATCTCACAAACTTGGATATTTTGTCAGAGCTGTTTATGTCTAGGCAACCGGCTAGTATTTTTGGCTGGTTTGCTACTATCCCCACTGTTTGGTTATCTAATCTTGCTAAGCCTATAACCGCGTTTTGCGCATATAATGGTTGTATTTCCAGGAAGGTGTTTTTGTCTATAACATCTTCTATGACTTCTTTAACATCATAAGTCTTTTTTGAGTCTTTTGGAACAATCTGCTTTAATCTCAGATTTAATCTATCGGGGTTATCGTTAGTGCTTATCGTAGGCGGATTTTCTAAGTTGTTTTGAGGAAGATAGCTTAATAAAAGCTTAATAGTTTCAAAACATTCCTTTTCATTCTCCGAAATAAAACTAGCAACACCACTCTTTTCATTATGGGGCAAAGCGCCTCCTAGACCATCAAAATCAACATTCTCCCCAGTTATTGTTTTTATTACATCAGGTCCTGTTATGAACATGTAGCTGATTTTTTTTACCATAAAAATAAAATCAGTTAAAGCCGGGCTATAAACAGCAATTCCTGCACAAGGCCCCAAAATGACGGAGATTTGAGGTATCACTCCAGACGCTAAGGTGTTGTTTTTGAAGATCAAACCACCAGTATCTAAACCATGTATCCCTTCCTGGATTCTTGCTCCCCCAGAGTCAAATAAGCCAATTATTGGAGTCCCAGTTTTTAATGCATGCTCCATTATCGACGCAATCTTTTTATTATGCATTTCTCCCATTGAGCCTCCCATAAATGTAAAGTCCTGCGCATAAATACAAACAGACTTCCCATTTATCTTTCCATAACCTGTTATAACCCCATCCCCAGGTCTTTTCTTATCTTGTAGATTAAAATTACTGCTTATTAGCTCCATATCTGCGTTTACTTCGGTAAAAGAGCCCTTGTCTAGAAGTAAGTCTATACGTTCTCTAGCAGTTAATTTGCCTTTTTGATGCTGTTTTTTAACTGCTTCTTTATCTATTCCGCTATTATTATCCATATAATTAACCACCCTTAAAACTACAGAAGTTAGCTATATCGCTTTAAAAAGGTTGTGGAAATTCTAATTCTTGAAAATATTTAGAAAAATTTAAAAGTATAAATCATTTAAAAAATCTAAACCCTTTACCCTCCTTTGTTCCTATAATACCCCCTTCTACTATCTTAAAGGTTATTTCTTTTTCTGCAGGAAGATGTCTATGTTTCTTAATGATTGCTCGCCTGTTTCCTGAGGGGGTTATCTGAAGCTCCAATAAACATTTGCTTCCATATTTTAGCAAATCACCACCAACTAAATTGATTTTTTCCTTTTCATCAAAATCAGCATAAACCTGATTGGTTATTAAAACCGGAATATTGTTTTTAGAGGCAATCTCTTTCATGTAAGCAAGTTGTTTTCCCAAATCATTATTAACCTCGTACACATCATTGGCCTTTCCCAACTCCAGCCTGTAAAGCATAGCTATTGAATCTATTATAATCAGGCCAATTTTACTGTTAATCTCTTGCCTAAGTTTCTCAAGAGTCTTGTTCTGTTCATCAAAAGAAACAGGTTTTAAAAAAACAACGGAATTCAATAACTTTTTGTAATCTTGGTTAATGGAAGAGCATATTTGTCTGAACCTTTCCAAAGAAAAATTATTCTCAGTATCAACATAAATTACCTTTTTTCCCAAACGAACTGTATTTGCCCCGCATAAGATGCATAAATTTGTTTTTCCAGAACCTGCAGGGCCGTAAATGGTTGTGATTACATCTTTCTCATAACCGCCATCTAGTAATTTGTCCAGAATCCTGCTGCCAGTAGGGATTTTGTCCATACTCTTGGGTATTCTAGGGTAATTTATTAATTTTGTCTAAAGAATATACGTATAAACTAACGACAATAAAATTATAACAATGCCAGTTGCTTCACGTCCAAGTAATCCCACATCACCACTTCCACCCAAAAATCCTGCAAATGGGTCAGGAAAATCAAAAATTTTAGTTACAAATAATATGAATAATATCACAATTAAAGGCACGTATAATATAGATAATATAAAGGAAAGAATTGCAAGAATCTTCGACCAAAGAGGATCCTTAATAAAGAGTTACAATATCAAAAAGAGACTTAAGACAAAAAGTAATACGATCTTATTTATCTTAGGTTTAAAAAACTCTTTTCAGTCTATATTTTTTCATAAGAAGTTCATATATTTATATGTTTTTGTAATCTATTAATTTTAGCCATTAAATTGCTATTCAAAGGTTCTGAAAGCAAGGAGATCTATTCCCTCCGTTATTGCCAGAGGGTTCTTAGTGTTGTAAATCCCAATAAATGCCGAGCGCATTGGCGAGGCCTATAATTTTAAGGAATAATAATTAAATAATTAAAAGTAATAATTGAATATATAAAAATAAATAATAAAATTAAGTACAACAAAAAACAATAATTAATAATTATAAAATTAAAAAAATAATAAATCAACTAATAAAAAATAACAATAACCTTTTTAAAACAACATAACCTCTTAAAATAATATGGTTTTTAAAGCAATCAAAAGAGGACTCAAAATATTATCAAATCCAAAAGAAGAATTCCAAAACCTAAACAAAAGAACTTTTGAGTCTATTGTAGGAGATTACATGGCTTTGTTAGTCTCAGTTGCAGTCTTAGCAGGATTAGCAAGCTTAACTTACTCAATTTTTAGAGCAGTATACCTAGACTTATCATTAGATATTAACATACAATATTTAAGAATGATAAATTATTCTGCAGGAAGAGCAACTTCATTAATTTTCTTCTACCTTTTTGCAGGAACATTCCTTCAATTCTTCCTAAGCCTAATAATCAAACTTTTCCTAAAAAAAATAAAATACATATCTTTACTTAAAATATTGTTATATTCATTAACACCATTCCTGTTGTTTGCTTGGCTTCTTCCAAATCCATTACCCTTTGGAATATGGAGCATTTTCCTTCTGGTGGTTGGAATAAGAACCTATAAGCATGAGCATATAAAGAAAAACTCAATAAAAAAAAGAGATTAAAATGATACAAAAAAGAACCTATATCATATTGTTTGCCATTCTAGCCTCTATTATCCTCTACCTAACAGGAGTTTTCAGCGGCCTTTACGCAAATAAAATATTCACAGAAGAGACAAAAAAAGACATATTCAAGTTAAAAAGAGAGACTAAACTAGACCTAAATCTGCTAGAAAATTATATTGATCTTTTAGACAGTAACCTAAAGAGCATGCAGCTTGAGCAGATATTCATAGAAACCCTTACGGGAGAAAAGATGTGCGCTTTCTCAACAATCTCTCTAAACCAGCTTTTCAGCCAATTAGGTTATTACTGGGAAAGGTTGCCTTTTAGATTAGAAGAATATGAACGGTATAATGAGCCTTCAGAAGAATATAATCTATTAAAAGAACAATATGCACATATCTCTATAAGAACATGGATAATTGCAAGAAACCAATATGAAGAATGCAGCAAAGATTTGATACACGGCCTATATTTCTATTCGGCTGATTGCGAAGAATGCATTGAGCAGGGAGAACAATTAGACGAATTAAACAGAAAAGCCAAGGAAAAAGGAAAAGATGTAGTAATTTTCCCTATAGATTTCCACATGAATGAATCCATTGTAACTAATCTAAAAAAATATTATGGCATTAATACCACACCAGCAATAACAATAAATGACAATGTATTCCAGGGAAGATTATTCACATCTGAAGAATTATTGCCAAAATGAACAAAAAATTTACAGTTTACACTTTTACCCTAGTAATCTTAATATGGGTCATAGCCAGTTCCATCTTCTATAAGATAGAATATGAGAATAAACCAAGATATAAAGAAGAAATAATACCTGCACCGTATCTTTATAATTTTTATGTCCCTTCCAATCCTGTTATAAATGAGCCCTATTATGGAAGTCCTGGCACAAGCATAACTATGGTGGCTTTCCTGGATGTAGATTCAGAAGCATCAAAATTTTTTATAAAAGATATCCTCCCTAACATAAAAAAGAATTACATCGATAAAGGAGCCATAAAGTTCTACCATAAGAACTATGTTACCTTAGAAGACATAGAGAATAAAAACAATAATTTCAAATATTCCCTGATTTTATCATGTATTAAAAAACTAAAACAAGAAAACTACTATGATTTTTATTTTGATCTCTTTTCAACTTCAAATATTAAAGAATTAATAAAAAAATATAATATACCCATAAAAGAATACAATGATTGTGTTTCTAAAAAGAATTTAGATCAGATACATGCAGACGCATTGGAAGTCGAAAACTTAGGCATAATTGGAATAAATCAAAGGTTTTATATAGGGATAGCGGGTAGAGATAATACAGTTTTTGATGGAATACCAAAATATGTAAGATTCCAGAAAGCAATAAGACAATATGAAATCCAGGTAGGAAATTAAGATGGTATCCCAGGATATAGCATTATTTATTTACAACCTTACTTTGCTCCCGATAATATTCTTTTCTGTGTTATTCATAATTCTTACAATAATGAACATATTCCTTGATAAGAAAAAAGAAAAATTCAGAGAACTAAAAGAACTGCCATTTATCACCGTACAGGTTCCAACTTATAATGATCCTATTGCTGAGAGGTGCATCAGGCACTGTATGGAATTTGATTATCCAAAGAACAAGTATGAGATCCTAATAGCAGATGACAGTACAAGCATAGATACCCAAAATCTGCTTGCAAAATTTGCAGATGATGATCCCGAATTCATAAAATATTTCCACAGAGATAATAGACAAGGTTTTAAGGCAGGAGCATTGAAGAACTCCATGAAATTCGCAAAAGGGGAATTCATTGTAATCTTTGATGCTGACTGGATTCCTGGTAAAAGTTTTCTGAAAAAAATAGTAAGACCTTTCTCCGATCCAAAAGTCGCTATAGTACAAACAAGACAGGGATTCTACAATAAACATTCAAATTTAATCACAAGGTTTGCATCATACCTTATGATGATATATCATACAGTTGTCATGCCAATAAACAATAGAATAAACTGTGTTTTTTTCTGCGGCACAGCAGGCGCAATAAGAAAATCAACATTCGAAAAGATAGGTGGATGGAACCTTAATAGCATAACTGAGGATTCTGATCTAAGTGTCAATCTCTTATTAAAGGGATATAAGACAATATATCTGGATTTTGAAACCCCAAGCGAAGTTCCTGCTACTTTCGAGAGTTTCATCAAGCAGCAGATGAGGTGGTGTTACGGCAATACCCGGGTTTTTATAGATAATGCCAGCAATATATTGATTAAAAAAGGACTTAGTTTAAAACAAAGGTTGATGATTTTATTTATTACGCTTGGAAATGTCGCAGCTCCATTGGTTTTCTTCATGACTATAGCTGGATTTAGCACATGGTTCCTTGGAGAGCCTACACTATTTAATTTAAATGATATCATAACTCTTGTAACTAGGATTTTACTAACTGCAGGATTCCTTGTGATGGGGGCAATAGCACTATATAAAAGAAATATATTAAGAGAATTTCCTTGCCTTCTTCTCTCAGTGTTTACAATGGGAATTGTTTTGGCAGTAGCAAACAGCATAGCCTTTTTCAAAGCAGTTTCAAATAAGCAATTGTCTTGGTTCTGCACTGCCAAAGAAGCAAACGATGAGTTTGTTTAAAATGACTCTTTTTGAACAACTGCCAACAATAATCACACTTATTTTCTTACTCACTATACTATCCTATTACCTACTCATCTTTATACGACAAAAGAAAGCAAAGCCAGAACATAAATTTTCAAGCATTACAATAATCATTCCAGCGCATAATGAAGATAAATATATCAAGGAAACAATTAATTCAATTATTGAAGCTGATTTTAATGGAAAAAAACAAATTATAGTTGTTGATGACGGAAGCATAGACAAGACATATGAAATAGCCTCTAAATTTAAACCCAAAGGAGTGAAGGTAATAAGAATAAAGCATTCTGGGAAATCTAAATCCATTAATAAAGCTCTATCAGTTACAAAAAGTGATTTAATTGCAATAGTTGATGGTGACAGCTATATCCATAAAGATGCATTAAAGCTAATTGCCGCTGAACTCGAAAGAAAAAATGTAGCTGCAGCTACTGGAGTAGTAAAAGTCAGAAACAGAAATAAATTTATCTGTATGTGGATACATATTGAACAACTATATAACTCTTTAATGCGATTATTGTTTTCCAAGATCAATGCCAATATAGTCACACCAGGACCATTAAGTATATACAGAAGAAAGGAAATAATGGAACTGGGAGGATTTAGCACAAAAGGCTTCTCAGAAGACATAGATATTACAATAAGGCTTATAAGAAAGGGATACAAGATTGGTTTTGCAGAAAAAGCAGTTGCAGAGACAAACATGCCCTATGATGCAAAAGGATTCTTAAGGCAAAGAACAAGATTTGCTAAAGGAATATTAAATATATTCAAGAGACATATGCGGCTGAAAAAAACAATTATAGACCTATATACACTACCCCTTTTCTTCTTTTCCTACATCCAGGCAATAATAATGGGTTCATTTATAATATACCAGATAGTTTCAGGATATTTTACTTATTTCGTCTCAAAAGCAATCTATTTCAACTTAACTGTTCTAAAGTTCTTTTTTGAATGGTTCTCTATTGTAGGTTTTATTAAATGGTTTTTTGGAATCTTTTCAGGCCAAACACCTTTGACATTTGTAACTATTATTGGAATAGTCTCAACATTATTGTCTTATCCACTGTTCATCTTAGCAATAATCAAATTCGATAAAAAATTTGATTTAAAGCACCTAATACCTATATTTTTCATGTTTCCATTCTGGCTAATTATAATGGTAATCTATATTCTTATGTCCCCCAATTATTTCAGAAAGCGACAATATAATATCTGGAAGAAGAATGAATAATAAGATAAAAGAAAATTTAGGAATAATTCTAATAATCATCTTTTTTGTTTTTATTTTCTCTTTACATCTAAATCCTGATGCAGATTTATGGTGGGATTCTTCTGTTTATATTAACATGGGAAAGTATATTTATTCTAGTGGAGAGGCAGGTTTATATGAAAGCTCTAGACCTTTAATATGGCCTTTAATCCTGGGTTTTTTCTGGAAACTAGGTCTAGATGTAATATTTTTTGGAAAATTATTGGTCTTATTGTTTGGAATAGGAATAATAATTTTGACGTATTTGATCTCTTATCAACTATTTAATAAAAAAACAGCATTACTTTCATCTTTATTATTATCTTTTAGCCCAACCTTTTTCTTATTTAATAGCATAGTGTTTACAGGAGTCCCATCTACATTTTTTTCAATGTTTGGGATATACTTATTTATCCAAAAAAACTATTCTTTATCTGGACTATTTTTTGGAACAGCATTCATGACACGATTTTTCCAAATCTCTGTCATTATTCCAATTTATTTATTCTTCATTTATTTGATATGTAAGAAACAATCCACATTAAGAAAATTCTTAATTTCAATATCATTCTTTTCATTGCCAATAATCCCATATTTAATTTCAAATTTGATATTATATAATAGCCTTATCCATCCTTTTCAATTGCAAGCATACATGACAAAATTTACGGGCTGGATATTCCACCAACCATTTAGCTTTTATTTTTTAAATTTAATCAAAGAAAACATATTGTTGTTGTTCTCTATATTGGGCATAGTTTTTATTTTTAAGAATGAAAAACTGAATAAATTTATTATTCCTTTTGTTTTTTTATTTACATTTATTCCTTATAACCTTGCCTTGCATAAAGAAATGAGATTATTATTGCCAGTTTTCCCTTTGCTTTATATTTTAACAAGTTATGGAATAATAAAATCTTCCAATTTGTTCAAAAATCATAAAAATATAATATTATTAATAATAGTTTTAATTGGATTAGTTCAAATTACACCACAGTTAAGATTAAATAATTATGATGATAATCTTGATGTATTCTATGATTTTGTTAAAGACAATGATATTGAAAATATATGGATTTCTAATCCCTCCTTTATTGCCCACAAAGATACAAAAGCTGATGAGTTGATTTACTATCCACTTTACAATACAAAGAAAATGATAGAATTGCAGTCTAATATAGACCAAGCAAAATTGGTTCTGATTAACACTTGTGACATACTTCCATGTCCGCCTCAAGAAAGCTCATGCAACCAAGAACATAATAATTTTATAAATATGTTAAAGGAAAAAATGAATGTTAATCATTATGAAAAATTAAATGATTGCGAATATTACATCCTCACTTCTTAACATTATCTTTTATCTTGATAATGTCTCCTATAGTAAAAGCACCAGTTTTAGAACTAACTTGCTTCTCATGGCTTTCTTCATATTCCTCAACTAATTTGATCTTAAGAAAGCTTCCAATTTTTTTTGCAAGCACTATGGAAGGCTCAAAGTGATTAGATTCTATTTTTTGGATTAAAGACTCTTTCTCATTTATCTTTTTTGCAAAATCTTTTTGTTTTAAACCTAGACTTTCTCTTTTTTCCCTTATTTTTTTTGCATAGTCATCAATTATGATCTGCATTGTTTCTGGTTGAGAATAATCATTTCTGGATCTCCCCACCTTCACATCTTCCTGCTTTACAACATCTATCACCTTTCCAAGCTTGCTACATTCATGGCACACATTTAATTGTGCATCTTCAACTATTGTTTTGTACAATTTCCCTATAGAGCCGCACATATCACAGTTCATTTAATCACCAATAATTGTAATAGCAATTTTTCTGTTGGACCTCGGACCATCAAGCTCTACTAGCATAGGACTTTGCCATGTACCTAATTGCAATTCATTATTTTTAATAGGAATAGTCTCAGAAGGCCCTAATATTGTGGATTTTATATGAGAAGCGGCATTGCCATCTAAACTATCATGCCTCCAGACACCTTCTTGAATCAATTTGTTTAGGAAATCTAGTGTATCAAGACATATATTAGGATCGGCATTTTCATTAATTATTATAGCGGCAGTAGCATGCATTGCAAAAATATTGCATAATCCCTCCTTTACATTGGATTTTTTAACTATAGAATTAACCTCGTCTGTTACATCTATCAGTTCCTGCTTTTTTGTTGTTGAAATGGTTATTATTTCCTGCATAAAGGAAATTAATATTATCGGATTTAAAATATTTTTCTTTTAAAATAAACAATGTTTAAAAATAAAGGTATTTAACACCGAATTATGAAAGTACTTATAGTAACTGGATCTGTTGGAACTGGAAAAACTACATTGTCAAAAAATTTAGCCGAAAAACTAAATTTCCCTTATCTTGATGTCAATAAAATAATTGAAAAATATAATATCTCTGAAGGCTATGATAAAAAAAGGAAAACAAAGATTGTTCATGTTAGAAAATTAAATAAAGCATTGATTAAAGAAATAAAACAGTACAGTATTAAAATAAAATCCAATAAAAATATAAAGAATGGATTAGTTATTGATTCCCATCTTTCTCATTATCTCCCAAAAAAATATGTTGATTTGTGCATAATAACTAAATGTAACTTAAAACAATTAGAAAGAAGATTAAAAAAGAAGAATTATTCTAAGGCTAAAGTTAGGGAGAATTTAGATGCTGAAATATTTGATGTCTGCCTTAATGAGGCCAAAGAAAATAAACATAAAATTTTAGTTGTTGATACGACAAAAGGTATTAATATTGAAAAAATATCAAATAAAATAGGTGTATTATGAAACAAATATCCTCATTGGAATTATATTTTTTAGTACAAGAACTGAAGACTTTGGAAAACTCAAGAGTTGATAGGATATATAATTCCGGTAAAGAAGAGATTTATATCCAGTCGCATAAAAGCAATGTTGGTAAAAAAATATTAAGGATTATTGTTGGAAAAACTATTTTTCTTACTGAGACGAAATCTGTTGATGAAATGCCTTCTGGGTTCGTGTTGTTGCTAAGGAAACATCTTGAAGGAAAGTTTCTTGATTCCATTAAACAATTAGAATCAGAACGCATAATAAAATTCATCTTTAAATCTAGAGATGAAACAAAAAAACTTTATCTGGAATTTTTTGGAAAAGGAAATGTAATTTTGTGTAATAATGATGAAGTTATAATTGACTGTGCTATTAAGCATAAATTCAGAGACAGGACAATTCTACCAAAAGAGAAATATCAACACCCTAAAATGCAATATAATTTATTTGATTTAAATAAAAAGGACATCATTGATTTGTTGAAGAATTCAAAGAAAGATAAGATTGTAACATCACTTGCTATTGAATTAGGTCTTGGTGGGGTTTATTCTGAAGAAGTCTGTTTATTAAGCAATATTAATAAAAATTTGCATCCAAATAAAATCGACAATAAAAATATTACAACAATAATCAGTTTAATTAAAAAATTAATTAATAAAAAAATCAATTCTCAAATAATCTATAAAAATAAGGAAACAGTAGATGTTGTTCCAATTGATTTGGAATTTTATAAAAATTACCATAATAACAAATATTCAAATTACAATGGAGCACTAAACGAATATTTTGCAAAAGAACTTAAGATAGTAAAAAAGGAGGAAAGTGCATATACAAAAAAGATTAATGAATTAAAAAGAATAATAGATGAACAAAAAGATACGATAGAGAATATGAAAAATAAGGGGAAAGAAAACAGGAAAAAAGCAGAGTTGATTTATAGCAATTATCAATTGGTAAAAGGTATTTTGGATGATATCAACAAAGCAAGTAAAAAATATTCTTGGAAAGAGATTAAAGATAAATTGAAAGGCCATAAAATAATAAAAGAAATTAATTCTAAAGATAAGGGGGTTGTTCTTGATATTTAGGGTTATTTCCTAGATAGGGTTGTTGTTCTTCAAAAATATCTGTTCGAGTAAAGTGGTCTATTTTAGGTGTATGTTCAAAAAGAATTTTTACTCTTTGCTGCAAATCTTTTGGAACTCCCCCATCGTTTAATAGGGCTTCTATAGTCTTTTGGCTTATACTTATACCCTCCTCTCTTAAATTTTGTAAGAACTCCATAATTTTTGGTAATGGTTCTGATTCCATTATAATAGGTTGTTTTATTTATTTAAATATTTTTCCGTAATGTTTTTAAAATAACATAAATTACTTACTATTGGACGGCCATAGGGGCTTGGTTCACCGGATCCCATTCCGAACTCCGAAGTTAAGCAAGCCTCCGTTTCTAGCTGTACTGTGCTTTGCATGGGAAACTAGGAAAGCTGTCCACCTTTTCTTATTTAGGCTGATTTTTAATTAAGGCAAGATTTTTAAATGAATTTCTATTTTCGGTAATAATATGAAGATATCAATAATCGGTACAGGGTATGTAGGACTATCTACAGCAACCGTATTAGCAGAATTGGGTAATGATGTCTTAGCTGCAGATATAGACAAAGAAAAGATAGAAAACCTAAACAAGGGAATTATGCCCATTTTTGAGCCAGGACTTAAGGAACTGGTAATCAGGAATATTGAGGAAAAGAGGTTAAAATTCGTACATGATAATAAAGAAGTCATAGATCATGGAGAAGTCATATTCATCTGTGTTGGAACTCCTCCAAAAGATAACTGGGAGACTGAACTAAAATATGTTGAAAATGTTGCTATTGAGATAGCACAAAATATGGAATCCTACAAGGTGATTATACATAAGAGCACTGTTCCTGTAGAGACTGGGGAAAAAATTAAGAAAATAATAAAAGAGAATATGAAGGAAGATGTTGATTTTGATGTTGTGAGCAATCCAGAATTCTTAAGGGAAGGCAGCGCAATAAAAGATACAATGGAGCCAGATAGAATTGTTGTAGGTACAGATAGTAAACGAGCAATTGAAATAATGAAAAGAGTATATAATCCAATTAAAGCTCCATTAGTTGTAACAGATATAAGAAGTGCAGAGTTGATAAAACACGCATCTAACTCATTTTTAGCCACAAAAATATCATTTATAAATGCAGTAGCAAATATATGTGAATTATCGGGTGCAGATGCTGAAAAAGTGGCAGAAGGTATGGGTTATGACAAAAGAATAGGTAGGGAATTCTTAAATGCCGGCATTGGCTATGGAGGCTTTTGTTTTCCAAAAGACGTACAGGCATTCATAAAGATAGCGGAGAAATATGGGTATGATTTCCATATGCTTAAGGCAACAAATAATATCAATGATCAACAAAAGAAGAATTTTGTAAAAAAAATTAAAAATATTCTGAAGGAATTAAACAACAAAAAAATAGGCGTTCTAGGTTTAGCCTTTAAGCCAAATACAGATGATATGAGATTTGCTCCAAGTATATCTATAATACATGAACTTCAAAAGGAAGGAGCAAAGATAAAAGCTTATGATCCGGAGGCTATGGAAAAGGCAAAAGGTGTTTTTACCGATGTAGAGTTCTGCAAAGATCCTTATGAAACCTCCAAAGATGCAGATACTCTATTGATTTTAACTGAATGGAACGAGTTTAAAGAGTTAGATTTAAAAAAAATAAAATCATTGTTAAAAAAACCGATAATTTTTGATGGGAGGAATATGTATAATCCCAAGGATATTAGAAATGAAGGTTTTACTTATATAAGTATAGGCAGGAAAGATGTGGTGTAAATGGATGCTATAATATTGGCAGCAGGTTATGCCACTAGATTGCATCCATTAACAGAAAATACACCAAAACCCTTGTTGGAGGTAGCAGGAAAGCCAATAATAGAGTACATAATAAATAAATTAGAACAAGTAGATATTATTAATAAAATCTACATTGTTACAAACAATAAATTTGAGCAAAATTTCATAGTATGGCTTCGTAATTTTAATGCCAAAAAGCTTATAGAGATAATAAATGACGGCACTAAAAACAATGATGATAGGTTAGGTGCGTTGGGAGACATATATTATACAATAAAAGAAAAAAATATAGACAATGATATAATGGTAATAGCTGGGGATAACTTATTTGAGATATCTTTAAAGGAAGTTGTTAACGCATTCAAAAATATAAATAATAATGTGATAGTCTTACATGATGTTAAGGATTATGAACTTGCGAAAACTTACGGTGTTGCCGATGTAAAAGATAGCCTTATTGTAGACTTTCAAGAAAAGCCCGAGAATCCCAAATCTACTTTGATTTCAACAGGAATATATTTATTTCCAAAGCAGATAACACCCTTAATTAAAAAATACATTGGTGAGGGCAATAATCCAGATAAAAGCGGGAGTTTTATTGAATGGTTGCATAAGATAGATAAAGTTTACGCCCATATTACTGACAAAAAATGGTTTGATATAGGGAGCTTTGAACAACTAGAAAAAGCCAACAAGCATTTCGTGGATTGAAATGGAAACAGCATTAATAACTGGAGGTGCAGGTTTTATTGGGGGCCATTTATGTGATTTCTTGCTAGATAAAAATTTTAGAGTTATTTGCATGGATAACCTAATAACAGGAAATGACATCAATATTCAGCATTTATTAACCAATAAAAATTTTAAATTTATTAATCATAATGTATCTAAACAAATAAAAATTAATGAAGCTATAGATTATGTGCTTCATTTTGCAAGTCCAGCAAGTCCTGTAGATTATCAAAAAATCCCAATACAAACTTTGAAAGTTGGTAGCTTAGGCACCCATAATACTCTTGGATTGGCTCTGATAAAAAAAGCAAAATATATGCTGGCATCTACTTCGGAGGTTTACGGGGATCCGTTAGTTAGTCCACAACCAGAAAGTTACTGGGGGAATGTCAATCCAGTTGGTCCTAGGGGTTGTTATGATGAAGCCAAGAGATTTGCCGAGGCCATCGTTATAGCATACCATCAGATACATGATATAGACATAAGAGTTGCTAGAATTTTCAATACTTATGGTCCTAGGATGAGGAAAGACGATGGACGCGTCGTACCCAACTTCATAAATCAGGCACTAAAAAATGGGCCAATAACCATATATGGTGACGGTAAACAAACAAGAAGTTTTTGTTATATAAGCGATCTTATTGAAGGTGTCTACAAACTGATGATATCGAATATAAATGAGCCGGTGAATTTAGGAAACCCTGACGAATATACAATATTAGAATTAGCTGATATCATAAAAACATTAACTAATAGCAAAAGCAAAATTGTATTTGGGCCATTACCTAAAGATGACCCTCATGTGAGATGCCCAGATATAACTAAAGCAAAAAAAGAACTAAAATGGATTCCAAGGGTGGGATTAAAGCAAGGATTTGTAAAGACTATTGAATGGTTTGATAGAATTGATAATTAATGCTCTAATAAATGTTCATGGCACTGACGGAAATTTTTCAGTAGTGGCGCAATATTTTTGAAATATAAGGAGTAGATTTATTTTTTTGTTAATCTAAATATTGCACCTTTGACCATGTTGCTATGTTTTATCATTCGCATAACATGTTTCCCCTTGTTCAAAATACCCGATCTAGATTTGTAACCATAATCAAAAAATGCGGTAAAATGCCTGTGTTTCATCCTAATTGCAAGAGAGGTCTGCCTATTAAGCATGTTAATCCTTTTTTTTATAATCTCTTTGTGTTGTATACTATAATTAATATTACTATTTTTAAGATGCCTTCCGATATAGCTGCTCAACACTCCTTTCTCTTTAGAATACTCTAAAAACAGGGGAAGAAAATTTAATGGCAGTACAGAATAAAATTTCTTATTGTGAAGATAAAAGTCAATCATTCTTTTTAATGCTTTCTTCTTGTCCCAGGCTTCAACAAAAAATGTTCGGTTTTGTTCACCATTATAAATACATTCTTTTTCTCCATGAAATATTTTTACTATTTTTTCTTTTTCCAACAATGAAGAAAGTTCATCAATCATGTCCATAGAAATATAAGTAGCATCTTTTAGTAATTTGAGAATACCTTTTTTTTGCTCTTTTTTCCCTATGCTAAACCATATATTTCTAAGTTTTTTTATTTCTTTTTCATAATAGGTCCACTTTTTCCCCTTTAATCCTATCAATCTGAAGCCGGATATACTATGATTTAATGCATTTAATCTAAGCAATGCATCTCTAGTATCGATCCATTTTGGAATAAGCATTTCGAGATAGTCTTTAGGAAAGTGGCGTAAGATGATATCCGACATTAAAAAAATTCTTATAGCTTTAATTTCCATTTTTTTAGGGTGATTAATGTTAATATGCCCTCCATGTATCAACTTAAGGTTGAAATCCGGATAGATCCATTTTATATTTTCCATGATGTTTTCATTAACAATATAGAAAGGATGGCATACTATATCCTGCTCCTTTTTTGTAAACCATGCAAGCTTTAGATTAGGTGCTGTGTTGTTTTTGACAACAATGAGAAAGTCTATATCTGAGATTCCTGGATTTGAAACATTCCCACTGGTGTAAATTGCTTTTATATTGCCTGTGAGGAATTTTTTGCCTATTTTGGCTGTTGAGGTATTGTAATCATCTAGGCTGTATTTAGTAGGATAATTTAAAAAAACTAAATCTTCCTGTTTAATTTTGTCTATTTTATAGTGCATTCTACCTTAGCCCTTCTTTTATTTTGATGTATGCATACTTTGATGTTTTGTACATTTCTTCAATGAGATATTTTGTGTTTATGTTGTTTATCTGCGATATGTTAAAGAATCTTGAGTTTATTTGGTACCCCAACAATGGATTAATTTCAGCCATTTGGGTTATAAATGGCAATGCCTTCAAAGGCTTCCAGTTTTGCCTTATCTTTTCTACGGTCAAAATAGGTTTCCATAGGTCTTTTTTAAAATCCTTTTTCACAATCCCAAATGAATGTTTTTTATAAACATGGATTCCCTTTGCCTCCAAGTAAAGCGTCGGAAATAATGTGATACAATGAAGGAAAAATTTCATATGATACGAATTCATCCTATAATCTCTTTTCAAATACAATTTTCTAAAATAATCAACAAACCAGTAAAATTTGTTCAGGTTTTCGATTTTACAATCCCTGACTTTTATTTTATTTATTTCTTCTTTCTCTAAAAATGATTTCGAGTATTTGAAAATTTCCACCGGAAAATAAGTTGGGCAATAATGCTCTAAATCATACTGGGTGATTATCATATGCCCATGGTGCTGCAATGGATCTATTTTATAGAAAAATTTCCTTGATTTATATAGAAAATCCCTAAGCTGGGACAATTTGTCAGGCTCGTTTATTGTACTTTTTTTGAGAATTATTAGGGTATCTAGATCGCTCCATCCTTTAATGTAGTCTAAGGTCGAGAAACTCCCATGAAGATAAAATCCAGAAATATATTCTATCAAATTTTTCTCTGCAAAAGTTTTCAAATCCTTAATAGGCTCTATTAATTTCCTATCAGATTTATCATATTCTCTGAAATTTATTTTGTTGCACTTCCTTTTAACCAGAGTTTTAGTTTTATTTTTTTTAATACTGGAAAAATCTTCATAGATTGTTGAAAGAAGTGTCGCAAAATTTTTTGAATTTATTTTTTTTATTTTTTCAAATTTCTCAATTGACTTAGAAAAATTAATATCTTTATTATTTAAGTAGTATAAAATTTTTCTTAGTTTTTTTATTTTAACTTTATTATCTTTTGAAATGTCCTTAACCAACGGGTAGAAAATAAAGCCTTTTGAAGAAAATCCCCCATTAAGGAAAGAATTTATTAACTCATTTAATTTATCTTGAACGTGATTTATTAAATATTGTTTATCTATTTTATTCAGGGGGTTATTTTGTATGTAAGAATCACTGTTGAAGTTTTTCATAATACTATTTTCCATTTTTAAACTATCCAAAAAATTAATGGCTAGTCAAATATAGTCAACGTGTTTATTGTTTTACCTTCTTTGTTAGGTCAAGTTCTTCATCTTGTATGTATTCTAAATTATTCTTCAAGGCTGTATACGCTTTCTGCAACTCCCTGCCGAGATAGGCACAATGGTCTTTTCTTATTGGCAATTTCTCTTTATTTATTATTGTTTGATAAATATCTATTGGCTTGTCCCTTGCCACCTTTAGAATAATCTTGTTCTTTTCATTGCAGAAAGCAGTTTCTATCTTCCTATGCTCCCTATCAATTCTTATGAGAAAATACCCCGCATCATCAAGTACAAATTCATTTGCATCATCATATTTGTCTTTTAGCTCTTTAGCACCATCTTCTTTAACTTTAACATTTACAAGGTCTACATTTTTTTCTGAATCTACAACTCTTATTGCATTTACTGGACATGCTTTACCCCCTTCTATCAAATTTTTCTCTGTATTCTTATCATAATCTAACTCTATAGCATAAATGCCCGGATCTATATCTTTAGAATTTATTAAAGTTGCTTTCTTTCCAAGGAGTTTAAATCGATCTGAGGATATGGCAACGCAATTTCCATGGCCAACGCATACATTCTTGTTATATTCTACTCTTAAACTCTTTGTCATAAGTTATTTAGTTTTAACTGGAAAGTTATAAAGCTTTTTATTTTTTAGCTAGGTTACAATATAAACTAATTATGCCCCCTTTGCTCTTCATTTTTGAATATTTTTCTTATTATTTCGTAGTCTTTTTTATCTAATGTTCTCAAGACCATTAATACTGAGAGATATATAGCAGCTGACGCAATGATGGTTATAATTAAATTTAGGTTTGTAAATCCAATGAACAATGACATTATAATTACAGCAATGATAGGCTTAGGAAGTATTCCTAAGAAGTTATAGTAATACCAGGATTTTGAGACAAATATATAATAAATAATGAAAAGAAAAATTTCTGTTATTAAAGTTGAAATGGCAGCACCTACGAATCCTATTAATGGTATCAACAACAAATTCAACAAAATACTGATTCCTGCTGTTATCCCCTGTCCCAGCATCCTTTTATTCTGCTTATCTATCGATGACAATACAATCCCTAGCAGGAAATTTATAAATTTAAGAAAAAGATATAATGAGATTATTCTTAGGGCTATGGATGAAATAGAGTATCTCGCACCATATAAAAAACCTATAATCTCATCAGACAGCATAAAGATTCCAAGCGAGATAGGCAATCCGATGATATAGAGGTATTTGAAGGACCTTTCGTATAACAGCCTTAATCCAGATTTCCCTTCCTTGTAGTATCTAGAGAGTACTGGATAAATTGCATTTATGTAAACTGTGGGTATAAATATTAGGGCAAGGGCTATATTATATGCGGCACTAAAAATTGCCACCTCTACATCTCCTTTCATCTTTGACAGCATAATACTGCCAATAAAAAAATATATACTCCCAAAAATAAAAGCAAGACCAAATGGCAAAGCTTTCTTTAATGTAGACTTAATAAATACTGGGTCTATTCTTATATCCAGTTTAATAAATTTCTTTAGTGCTATTAATGATGCAAGGGTTATCACTATAATTTCAGTAAAAACAAATGTATAGCTGAATATAATCACTCCATAGCCTTTAAACAGGACATAAATACCTGTAACGGCCAATATAGACATCCTTAATATTTTTAAGAAGGCGTCATAAAACATTTGTTCAAACGCCCTAAAGATAGAATAAAATAGTTCAGTAAAAGTTGATAAAATCGTAAACAGCCATATAATATAAACTATTTGCCTTGTAATCTCGGGATAATTAAGGGCATTAAGAACGGCTACAATGATGAAAAAGGTGATTATAGATAAAACAATTTTAATTGAAAAGGCATTTATAAAATATTTGGATACTAAACTTTTATTTCTTGAAATTTCTCTTATCAGCAAGGTATTAATGCCCAGATCTGCCAGTATTACGGCCATGAAAGATAGAGATAACGCAAAACTGAATTTTCCGAAATTCTGTTGGCTGAGCAACCTAGCAGCGTATAGCATCACTACAAACTGTAGCACTCTTGATACTATCTCTGCTATCCCCAGATAAGTGGTATTTTTGTAGATTCTCCTTGCAATCCCCATGCTCCAAACCAACCCTCCTCCCTATAAAAATGTTTGCCCATTACTTTATTTTAACAATTTTTTTAAATCAAAGGGCAATAGCTCCATGTATGTTGAATGGAAGAATACTTGTATTGGCAACTACCTTTCCTAGATGGGCGAATGACTCAACACCCAGATATGTATATGATTTGTCAAAGAGACTAGCATATAAATTTAGGATGATAGTCCTTGCTCCACACCATTACGGAGCTAAAAAGACGGAAACCCACGGAAAATTAAGCGTTAGGAGATTTTCCTATTTCAAACCGGAAAGACTGCAAAAGCTTTGTTATGATGCTGGCATTATACCTAACATGAAAAAGAGTTTGTTGGCAAAAATTCAAATCTTTACGTTAATATTTTCTGAATTTTTTTCTTCATATAATACCCTGAAAAATGAAAAAATAATGATGATACACGCTCACTGGATGCTTCCTCAAGGATTTATTGGAGTTTTTCTCAAGAAAGTTTTTAGGGTTCCTTTACTAGTTACAGTACATGGAAGCGACCTATTCGCATTAAAAAACATCATATTTAGAAATTTACAGTCTCTTGTATTAAAAAATTCAAACTTTGTCACGGTAAATAGCAATGCTGCAAAAAATGAACTATTGAAAAGATTTCCCGATCATTCTTCTAAAGTTAAGATAATACCTATGGGTGTGGATATTAATTTATTCAAAAAAAGAAATGTCAAGAAACCCAAAAAATATGCAAAAAATAAAATGCTTCTTTTTGTTGGTAGGTTAAGTGACCAGAAAGGCCTACAGTATCTTATAGACTCTATTGCAGACATAATAAAATTTGAGCCTAAAGCAAAATTATTGGTTATTGGATCGGGAGCTTACCAAAAAACGCTAATGCAGAGAGTAAATGATAGAAATGTAGAGGATTATGTGGAATTTCTTGGTTCAATGCCTGCAGTCGATATTTCAAAATACTACAATTATTGCGACGTATTCGTTATGCCTTCCCTTTCTATCAAAACTGGAACAGAATCTCTTGGTTTATCATTATTAGAAGCAATGTCATCAGGATGCGCTGTTGTAGGAACTAAAGTAGGAGGAATTCCATATGTTATTAAAAACCAGTATAACGGATTATTAGTCAATCAAAAAGATTCGAGGGGTTTATCAAAAGCAGTTATCCACATCCTAAAAAATAAGAAAGAATCAACAAGGCTTGGAAATAATGCTATCAAATCTATAATAAAGAATTATTCATGGGATAGGGTAGCTAAAGATTTTTTTAGGGTGTACGATTATTTACTAAAATGAAGATAAGGCTAAAAATTAAATTATTTTTGTACAAGTTGTTTTCCACTAAGTTTGGCAGGAGGATATTGCATATACTTTCTTTTGGAGTTAGAGTTAAGAACTTAAATAATGATAGAAAGTTGAAAAAATATCCTTTTTTTGTCATAATCACTACAGATACAGAATCAGGCTATGTTGATGGGGGTGGGAGGAGAGTATGGCAGAAGGAGAATCCTCAAGCGTATTTGGGATATTATCAGGGTATAAAGAATTTGATGAAAGTTTTCGATAAACACAAAATAAAAACTACATTTTTTTTGTCTACTAACTGTTTTTCAAGTAAGGGGCAGGAATACAACTTAATAAAAAAAGAATTGGAAAACATAATAAAGAAAGGGCAGGAGATTGGACTGCATTTACATCCAGATTCGGATTTATCTTTACAAAAAGAACTTTCCAAGAGATTTGATGCAACATCAGCCTTTTTTTATAATTATAAAGAAAAATTAAGCATAATTAAAGCATCAAAAAAATTAATCGAACAAAATTTGGGAAAATCTGTTGTTAAAAATCTTATCAGCTTTAGATGGGGAAACTGGGCCTTAGACACCGACGGTGCAAAAGCTTTAAACAAATCAGGCTTTAAGATTGATAGCTCTTCAACACCAGGAATTAATGGGCATACTAATGACTCTATGAGATATGACTGGAGCAGCGTGAAAAGGCATTATCCTTGGAAGCTAAGTACAAAAAATTACCAAGCAATAAATCACAATAACTCAAATATTACTGAGATTCCTATCGCTACTTTTGACTTCTTTGGGCTAAAGCTGAGGGCAGATCCTGTTAATTCTGTTTTACTTAACAAAGCTTTTTTGGAATACTATAGGCAAATAAATAGATTAGAAAAGCCATTCCCTTTTGTTGTGATAACTCACAGCTCTGAAGCCACAAATAAAGATGGTCAGGAGACACAAGCACTGAAGGACCTTGATGCCTTTATTAATTTTGCAAAAAAACAAAAGAATGTAGAATTCGTCACCTTAGGCCACGCTTATGAAAAATTAACTATTTCCTGACTGCAACAGTGAGATAATAAGTTGGCCATCTTCTCGAGCTGTCCAAAAAATCTAACATGCTAAACAATTGGGCTAGTATATAAAATGGATAAAAAATAATAATTGAGAAAAAACTCGCTATTCTTCTCATTCCCTTTGAGAACAATAGTGGGATGCCTTTAATTAATGAATGGAAAAAGATTGCAGGAAGATTAAAAATCCCCCCAATAGGATTAATAACTTTGATAATAAAGCTATTTTTTAGTAATTGCATTATCCCAAACTCTGTAAAACGGTATTTGTCATAAGGTGCATCGTGGATTGGGTATAGGAATGGGGTAATTATTACAATAGTGCCGTCTTTTTTTAATATTCTTCCAATATTTTTGATTACATCAAAAGGGTTTGAGCAATAATATAAAGAATTTACAATAATTATCTTATCAAAGGAATTATCCTTAAATGGAAGTAGATTGGCATCACCAACTACATTAGTTTTACTGAAATTTCTGATGTCAAAGCGAACAATATGCCCCTTCATAAATTTATGATAATAGGGATTATTGCCAGACCCTACATCCAAAATTTTATCACTAGGATTTATAAAAAGATTTCCGATATATTTTTCAATCTTTCTTCTTATAATTAAAAATTGTCCAAGCATTTTTATTGTTTCAATATCTTATTAAAATTTTTTGCAATATTGTCCCACGAATTTTTTAAAGCATCTTTCCGATAATTAACCATCTTTTTTTTAATTTGCCCCTTTATCTTCTTCACCATATCATTTTTGTCATTAGGTCTGCAAAGAGCTTCTTTATGCGTTCTTAATAATATTCCTACATCTCCAACATTAGTGGCTACAATTGGCTTGTTACAGGCCATGTATTCAACAACCTTGTACGGAAAACAATACTTTGTAAAAGCATTTTCTGGATTTGGTACTACTACAATGTCGGCAGCATTTATTAATTCAGCGACTTTATCCTGGCTTAGGGATTTTAGGTAAATAATCCCTTCTTGGTTTAGGTCGATATATTTCCCTTCTCCTTTAAAAAATCTTCCAGCTACTACTAATTTTAGGGTTTTTACACTTTTTTTTAATTCTTCGAAAGCATCAATTAAGATATCAATGCCCTGCAACCTTTGAATGCTGCCAGCATATGCAATAATTTTAGCATTTTTCGGCAAATTTAAGGATTTTCTGCATTTTTCTTTGTTTAAAGGCTTAAACGATTTTATATCTACACCATTTTGTATGACAAAAACATTATCTTTTCTGATTTTTTTTATCTTATTTTTTAATGTATGACTCACAGTTGTTACAATATTGGCATGCTTAACTACATATTTGTGAAGCAACCCCAAGAAAGGAATTTTATATGTGGAGTATGTCTCGTAATTGTCATGAAGGTCATATATAAATCTTATTTTATGCCTTTTGGCAGCAAAATATCCTATAATGCCCCACAATGGATCACTAGTTGCTATCAAAAAATTGTATTTCTTTTTCTTTAACAGTACACTTAGACTTTTTATAAAACTGAGGAAATAGAATATACCAAAGGGCATGATAAATACATTTATTCCATGTAATTTTGTGTTTTTATTTTTATATTTTCTATAGTCTGCACATAAGAAATCGATGTCATTTTTAAGTTTCTTTAGAGATGCAAAAAGCCTTGTTTGCCTGCCGAAATCCTCATCTATTATGTCTCTCGTGGCAGTGTACCTGCTTGTAAGAACAAGTATTCTCATTTTTTCATCATGTCCGCTAAAAATGCAAATATTATTATCTGTAGCCCTATACTTAGTATCAGTATGTCAAGCATCATCAACCCCAGATGCCTATTGACTCCCTCTGCAAATAACTGTATACAAACTAAATAAAGTCCAAGTATGAAGCCTACTGTGAATATTGCGCTTCCAATCATGCCAAAGAACTTCAATGGCCTATAGTCTCGATATATCCTTATTATATTGATCCAAGCCCTAGATGCATACCCTAATGAGCTTGATATCAACCGGCTTTTATCTTTCCTTTTGGCAAAATAAACAGGGACCTCCTTAATCCTGAATTTTTCTTTTGCTGCCCTTATAATTTGCTCTTGAGTATATGTATGATCGGAAATTATGGTAATTTTTTCAGCAACTTCCTTAGTAAAGGCCCTGAAACCAGTCTGAGCGTCCGAAATTTTTATTTTAGTTATGTTTGATATTACTCTTGAGAAAGCCTTATTCCCAAATTTTTTTATTATAGGCATGCTTTCTATGGTACCTTTAAATCTGCTTCCCAGGACCAGATCATAACCAGTTTCAATTTCTTTAAGCAGTATAGGTATTTCTTTCGGCCGGTATTGCATGTCTGCATCTATGTGGACTATAACATCTGCCTTTAATCCTAAGGCCTTTTTTATTTCTGTTTTAAAAGTCTCGGCCAGCCCATAATTTTTCGGATGGGAGTAAACAACGGCACCCTGATCTCTTGCGGCTTCTGCTGTTTTATCTTTGCTGCCATCATCAACAACCAAGACCTTATATCCATATTTACCTGATTTCATTGCGTCATCTATACTTTTTATGACGTTACCTATAGTGTCATGCTCGTTATAAGCAGGTATTGTTATTACTACAAACATGAGTCGGAATAACAGTATTCACTTTAAATATGTTTCTAATCACTATTCTACGAAAATAGCAATTTTTTTAAGCAGGATAAGTACCCCTCAATACTAATATGGGCTTTGTAACAATTTTGTTATTTTTATTTTATTGTTTTGGTTTAGGTTTTACTGCCTCTTTTTTTCTTAAAAACTCAGAAAATTTTTTGGAAAGAAATCTGATGAGGTTGGGATTGGGTTTAGCACTATTACCTTTTTTGGGCGTAGTTCTTAACATAGCCAAAATACCTGCTGATTGGAGACTGATTTTAGCTTTAAGCTTAGTTTTTCCAATTTATTATCTAATTAAAAATTTTCCAAATCTGAAAGATAAATTTACGAAGATCAAGCTCAAAAAATCTGACATCAGTATTTTTGTTATGCTTATTATCTTTGTTGCTTCTTTTTATGTCTATGGAACAGGGGCTTTTAACTATCCTTATTTAGAGGATGATGATTCTTGGGGACATGCAGAGACTGTTAAGTATATTTCTGTTGAAAAGAATGTTTTTAATCAAGAGGCGCTATACGCCCGCTACACCAACCCATATCCACCAACTTATAATTTAATACTAGGAATATTGCACCAATCTAATGATTCTGTTTTCTGGACTTTAAAGTTTTTTAATGCCCTTATTGTTTCCTTAAGTGTAATTTTCTTTTACTTTTTTGTTAAGGAATTTATAGGAAATAGGAACAAAGCTTTGTTTGCAACCTTTGCTTTAGCCTCTATACCTGCTTTCTTAAGCCATTTTATATGGGCTTTAGCTTTGTCTGTTCCGATGTATTTTGTAACCTTTTATGCTGTTGAAAGAATTAAATACGATAAAAAATGGTGGCTTCTGTCTGGTTTGGTTATGTTTACAACTCTAACTTCTTCACCAACACACAGCGCCTATTTTGTTTTCTTTTTTGCTTTATATTTTATTACAAAAGCAATGTTGGAAAGGAAAGTCTTGGTTTATCATGCTTTGGCAGGAATTCTAGGGGCTTTGCTTTCTTTTGGTTTGTGGTGGCTTCCAATGTTTACAAGGTATGGCTTTTTAGATACTTTAAAGAAGATGGGAATAAGCGTAGATAGCGGCAATACGGCATTGAGTATTGCAGGAACTGCTGATAGAGTTTATAGTTTCTCAGATTTCTTTTTTGCACAAAAACAGAATATGATTAATAATCCTATTGGTATTGGTATATTTTTATCTATTTTAGGAATTGTGGGTATAATATTCTTTTTTGTAAGATTTAGACATTTATTGAAAAAAGAAAATCATTGGCTGGTTATTACCCTTGTCTGGTTTTTATTCACTTTTTATGCAGTTAATGCTGCACAAATGCCTATTAAGCTGTCACCATTCAGGGTATGGATGTTATTGGCAATACCTGTTTGTATTTTAGCATCTGAAGGAGCTTTTAATCTGATGGGTATTGCAAAAAAATTTGGAAATTATGCAAAATATGGTTTATTGATAATCTTAATTATTGGAATTTTCTTTACCTCAACACAACAGAAAATAGCTGTTAATACAGCCACATGGCCTGCTGG
>CEPX01067630.1_pt1 | contig 26359 bp, 32 predicted proteins | sample 361361 | NCBI WGS metagenome assembly CEPX01 (sample SAMEA2619974, study PRJEB7988) | marine metagenome | biome: marine biome (ENVO:00000447); feature: mesopelagic zone (ENVO:00000213) & marine oxygen minimum zone (ENVO:01000065); material: "saline water (ENVO:00002010), including plankton...
ACTTTTTCGTTGGTTATGACTGATTCAAAGTAAATTCGTAGACGATCCTTGTCGGCGTCCTTATGGTGTTCTAAAAAGTGGTTCACTGCTTTGTCTACTTCGTCTTTTGGTGCAGAAATTTTCTCTTCTTGTGCGATCTTATTTAGTACAAGCTGTAGACGTGCTCGTTTTTCGGCGTCGGCTCGCCATTCTTTTCGCAAATCTTCCTCAGTTTTGTTAATCTTCTTTAAGTATTCTTTCTCTTCAAGTCCCATTTGCTTAATATCTCCTTTAAATTGAGCAAGCATTTTTGAAAGCTCACTTTCAACAAAAATTTCTGGTAGGGGAATAGTTGACTGTTTTACAATCTCGTCAGAAATAGATACCCGCTTCTTTTCTCGCGCCTTCCACTCCTTTTCCTTCTTCATGTTTTCCGAAACTTTTTCTTTAAAGTCGGAAACACCTTTGAAGTCACCAAGTTTTTTTACAAATTCGTCATTTAGTACGGGTAATTCGACTTCGGCTTTACTTCCGTCTTGTTTTTGTTGAGATGAAGCGTACTGTTTACGAATATTTTCAATAGCTCCGTCCACTTCTTTGTCTGTAACTTCTGCGCTCTCACTATTTTTTCCAGTTTCTTCCTTTGCAATCTGTGTGTAATTGGGAAGTGTTACATCTGGCATTACAGCGCTAGTTATTTTAAATTCAATAGGGTTGCCAGGTGCAAGCTTTGTGATGGCAATTTGCGGACTTCCAATAGCATCAATCGTATGTTCTTGAATAATGGCTGGATATGCGTCTGCTAGAGCTAGACGTGCAACCTCTTCAAGTACGTGTGTTTCACCCAAGTGTTTTATAAGAATTGGCTCGGGAATGTGTCCTTTTCTAAAACCTGGAACTGTAGCGCCTTCACCAAGTTTTTTTATAGCTTTTCCTTTGTATGTATCAGAAACATTTACAGGTATTTCACCAGATACCTCAACTTCCGAGTTTGGAAGTTTGTTGATTTTTATATTTTCGTATAGTTTTCTTTCCACAATGCGGATTAGTGTACGTGGCTAGAGGCTTGTTGGCAAGCACCCCGCTCTATGTACATAGAGCGGGGTGCTTTTTAATCTTTTTTAATACGTAAACGTTTCTTCTATAAATTGAAATTCAGCTCGTCGTCAATATTTCCAAGTTCAACATCGATATCATCAAGCTCTGTTGCATCGAGGTCTTCTTCAATTGCATCAACTTCATCAGATTCGTTCTGTGTTTCAAGTGCGGTAAGCTGTGCATCGCTTTCACTTAAAATTGCTTGAGCTTCCTCTTCTGGAGACCCTTCTCCTTTGTTAAGTTCAGCTCCCCAGTAGTATAGACCACCAAGTATTAGAATAATTACAACAATCGCCGCACCGATGAAGGGGCCAACTGGTTTCTCCTCCTCTGGTTGTGTGGGAGTACTTTCTGGAGCTTCTTGAGGAGTGCTTGGAATCTGTTCTTTTTCTTCTTGCATTATGTTTTATATATTAGCATGTATAACCTATTGTTGGTCCGCTTCGACCTCGAGAGTACCGGAAGTTGTCCCGACTGCGGCTTTAACTATTCTAATTACTTCTACAAGCGCTTTATGCGCGGCCTTCACTTGAGTTTTTGCTGATACAAACAATTCTCGCATATGTGTCACTGCTTCTCTCGGATTTTCACTCGTCGCAATTGCTGCGGCAAGTCCTTCAAGTTTACTAACTGTAGTTTTGGCACTCCCTATTTCTTCCCGTGCATTTTGCAGCTGTTCACGTGCGTCACTTAAGTCAATGCCACGATCTTCAAGTTTTTCAATGCGAGATTCTACGCGGTCTGCAATAGTTGATAAGCGATTAAGTGTAGCAGCAAAACGTTTAAGTATGCGCTTGGTATATGCTTGAATCTTGCTTAGAGCCCGCTTTTTAGCCAATTCTTTTCTCTCTCCTGCCGTTTGTTTAAGCGATTCTTGTCGATCCGAAGATATGCTGTGTACATCATCCCGCTTTTCTCCCGTGCTTCTTTCTTGGACATTTATTGTGGCAGGTTTTACATCTGCTGGTCGAATCTTGTGCCTTACATCGGTTGTTTTTTGGTCAGATGCTTTTCGTTTCTTAAGTAATCGGTCTCGTGCATCTTCAAGAAAACTTTTTTGCGGTTCTATTTTTTTATCAATGTTGTTGTCTGTTGTATTTAGTCGTATAGGATTTATTTTTGGTTTTTGTATACCAATTTCTACATCTGACACTTTCGTGTTGTCACGTTTAACAGCATGGTCTTCGTCTGCCAGAACACTTTGAGCAGTTAAAAGCACTCCTGCAAGTGCAATGAGTGTGATACTGATTAGTATAAGGTGGGATTTAGTAGTTATATTCATACAATAATATTATGGTGTAAAATTTCACCCTCATTATACAAAAATCACTCGCCTCTAGCGAGTGATTTTTGTTGATAACCGCTTAACGTAAGCCTTATTTGCCAAATTTTTCGTTGTATATTTTTGTGGATCTCTCTATTGCCTCCATTGCTTCTTTTTTTCCTTTGAACCCATGAATGTCAACAACAACTTTTGATTCTTTTAGGGCTTTTACGGTTTCAAAGAAATGCTTCACTTCTTTTTTAAAGTGTTCATTTATATCCTCTAGATCCTTAACATGATCCCACCTTCTGTCGTCGGCTGGAACAGCTATGACTTTATTGTCAGAATCTCCATCATCTGTCATTTCCATAATGGCAACGGGTCTAACTTTGACCATTATTCCCGGATGAAGTGGGTATGTGGAAAGTATTATCACATCTAGTGCATCATCATCATCCCAATACGTTTGTGGAGCAAAGCCATAATCAAAAAAGTATGGCGCTGGTCCGTAATTCGCTCTATCAAGTGCAATAAGTCCGGTTTCTTTGTCTATTTCGTACTTATTGTGAGATCCTTTTGGAATCTCTACTATTACATTTATTATTTCGGGAGATTTTTCTCCAAGAGATATGTCGTGCCACAAGTTCATATAATTTTTATTATTTCTCAATATCTTCTTTGGCTTCTGTGTCTGCGTTAGTGTCAGTTTCCTTTTTCTCTTTATCTGAGGCCGTATTTTCAGTGTCAGTAGGACTCCCTTCCTTAGAAACTTCTCCTTTATCTTCAGCAACTTCGACAGTGCCTCCATCTGCTTGAGCAACATTCTCTCCTTTCAGTGATTGTATATCGATTTTCCAACCGGTCAGTTTTGCGGCAAGGCGGACGTTCTGTCCTCCTTTGCCAATTGCAAGCGATTGTTGGTCACTTGATACTTCAACAACCGCACTTCCTGCCTCTTCATCAACTTCAACACTTAATATTTTTGCAGGCGAGAGTGCATCTTCAATAAATTCTTTTGAATCCTCTGACCATTCTATCACATCTATCTTTTCTCCACCGAGCTCACTCATAACTGTTGATACACGTACACCGCGTTGTCCGACAAGAGACCCTACTGGATCAATGTGATCGTCGTGAGAGACGACAGCGATTTTTGAACGTGATCCAGGCTCACGAGCTATTGCTTTTATTTCAACTGTTCCGCCAACAAGTTCAGGCGTTTCCATCTCAAAGAGTTTGTGTAGAAACTTTGGGTGTGAACGAGAGAGACGAAGAAATGTTCCTCTGGGACTTTCTTCTACTGAATAAAGATACGCTCGTATACGCTCACCTTGTCGATATCTTTCTCCAGGAATCTGTTCGTCATATGGCAAGATACCCGTTGCTCGCCCAAGATCAACAAAAATATTACCTCGTTCAATACGCTGAACAGTACCGTTTAATATTTCACCTTCTCGTTGTCCGAATTCTTCAAGAAGGGATACTTTTTCAGCTTCTCTAATTTTTTGAATTATTACTTGTTTCGCAGTTTGTGCGGCAATGCGTCCGTAATCGTCCTGTGTCTCAAGAGGGAAGGTAATTTCCGAGTCGAGTTCTGCATCTTTTTTAATTTTCTTAGCATCCTCAATTAAAATGTGATGTTCTGGGTTAAATCGAACTCGCGTGTCCTCCACAGCTTCAGCGTCGGAGGATTCGTCTTTGCCTTCTTCTGCGTGTACTTGCTCATCTTGCTCATCGAGATCTTCGTCCATTCGTACACGCGAGTCGTCAACAACAATTTTTACTTGGAAAAACTCTGTTTTTCCTGATCCTATATCAAAAGAAGCACGAACGATCTGCCCGCGCTTTCCGTATTCTTTCTTATATGCAGTTGCAAGCGCCGTTTCAATTGCCTCAACAACTTTCTCGCGCGGTATACCACGCTCTTCTTCGAGTTGGTCGAGTACTGAGTTTATTACTTTTAGATCCATCATGTTAGTTTTTCTTGAGCGAATATAGTGAGTTTTAGAAAATCTTACACCCTGTTAAATGCGGCTTCGCCGCACCTGCTTTGCAGGATTTAACAGGGTTAAGAAAATATAGTCGCTGTGCTTTTTATTTTCTTAAAAAAATGAGCCCGTTTGATAACGGACGTACATTTAGTATATATGATTGTTGGCTTTTGTCAATGGTGAAAAGAAGGCTCTAAAATTATTCACACAAAAACATTTTTAACCAACAAAACAGCCATATTTATTGATATAATAAAGGTGTAAACGGTATATAAGCCGAGTACTTTTACTTTGTATATCAACGAGCAACAATTAAAGGATTTCATTCTAGACTCTGGACTAATCTCCAAGGGAGATTTTGCAACTGCCGAGAAAGATGCCAAAGAAAAAGGGGCTGGTGTCGGAACTATCCTGGTCTCAAATGGCACTATTTCTGAGGACGAGCTTCGAAAGATGCAGGCGCACATACTCGGTATTCCTTTTGTGAATTTAAAGAAGCAAAAAATCCCATTTGAAGTGCTTTCTCTTATACCAGAGCCAATTGCGCGAAGTCATAACATTGTTGCCTTCACTAGGAGTGATGATGATGCTCTTGAAGTTGCTATGCTTGATACTGATGACCTTACAGCAATTGAATTTATAAAAAAGAAAGTGGGACGGAAAATACTTCCGCGTCTCACTGACGGAGAATCTATACGAAGTGCTCTTCTTCAATACCAAAAAACACTAAAAGATGACTTTGGTGACATTATAAAAAAAGAATCAGCATCACTCGCAGCATTTCCCGATGGAAAAGCTGGGGATGTAACTGGAGAAGATTTGAAACGAATTGCTGAAGACCTTCCGGTCGTTCGAGTTGTTGGCACACTTTTAAAGCACGCAATTATTCAAGATGCGTCAGACATTCACATTGAACCGATGGAAAAAGAAGTTCTGGTACGTTATCGTATTGACGGACTTTTGCGTGACGCAATGACACTTCCAAAAACAGCCGGTCCGTCAATTGCCGCTCGCGTTAAAATGCTTTCAAAACTTAAACTCGATGAAAAACGCTTGCCACAAGATGGTAGATTTAAAATGGAGCTTGATGGGCAACGTGTATCTTTCCGTGTATCAGTCCTTCCGGCACACTTTGGAGAGAAGGTAGTTATGCGACTCTTACGTGAAAATGCAGAAGGCTTTACTCTTGAAGGACTTGGCTTTCACGGAGATGGACTTGAGAAAATACACAAAGCAACAAAGCAGAAGACCGGTATGATTTTGACTACGGGCCCTACTGGATCTGGTAAGACAACAACTCTATATACAATTCTTGATATTTTGAATACTCCCGACGTGAATATTTCAACGGTTGAAGATCCGATTGAGTACCAGATGCCGCGTGTAAATCAAACACAGGTAAAACCAGATATTGGTTTCACATTTGCAAACGGACTGCGTGCACTCGTGCGTCAAGATCCGGATATTATTATGGTGGGGGAGATTCGTGACAATGAAACTGCTTCTCTTGCCATAAATGCGTCGTTAACAGGACACTTAGTACTTTCAACACTCCATACGAATTCTGCGGCGGGTGCTATGCCAAGACTTCTTGATATGGACGTTGAACCATTTCTTCTTGTTACTACCGTAAATGTAATTATTGCTCAAAGACTTGTTCGACGGCTCTCGAATAATAAGGAGAAACATGCACTCACAAAAAGTGAACTAGAGCGACTTGAAAAAACTGTTAATCTAGACAAGATCCTTGCAGATCTAAAAGAGGAAAAAATTATTGAAAAGGGTGCGACATGGAAAGATGTTTCGTTTTGCAAACCAAAATCCAGCGAAGACTCTCCTGATGGATATAGTGGTCGTGTTGGTATACATGAGGTGCTTGAAATGTCAGATACTATAAAAGACTTAGTTATGAAAGGAGCGACTGCCGATGCTATAGAAAAGCAGGCACGCTCGGAGGGAATGAGCACCATGATTGAAGACGGTATTTTTAAAGCTGCACAAGGTGTTACTACCATTGAGGAAGTGTTACGTGTAGTAAGTGAATAATATATGCCAGAGTTTCATTACAAAGCTTTAGGAAAAGACGGACAAGAATATGAGAATACTGTGGTATCTAGCGCACTTCCCCGATGACTTACAAGATGGATTGTGCATCCGGTTATTATCTCGCCAGCTTGGAGAGTATCTCGTACCGCATTTGCTCCCTTAAACTTGGGAAGTAGCGATGGATGAGAGTTAATTATCATTCCTTCGTAGCTTGTGAAGATTGTCGTCGAGAGGACCGTCTTAAATCCTGCCATGACGACAACTTCAATTTCATGAGCGAGAAGCACGCTAAGAAGGAATTCTGTAAAGTGTTCGCGGTTAAAACTCTCACTAAAGTCGTCCCGCTCAATGATTATACTTGGGACGCCTGCTCTCGGACCAACCACTTGAGCTGCACGGCATGGTCGATCGGAAAATAGTAGAGATACGGGAATACCGTCTCCAATTATTGCCTCGGTGAGTGTTCCTTCGCCGGAGGCTAAGATAGCAAGTCGTTGTGACATTGGTACCTCCTCGTTAGTGTGATTCTATCGCAAGAGCCTCTCCGTCACACCCACATACTCTGCAATCACAGTGGATGTAGACAGATAGACCGGTTTTTGACTCCTCGTTATGCCTCACAGTTAAGGAGACGATGCAGTCCCCCTTATCTGCAGCAAGAGTTCCACACTGTGGGCAAGAAAGTTCAATTTCCTCGGGAAGTGTAACTGATCCCATTCTCGCTTTCAGTAACTGGGCGAGTCCAATTCTCGTCGTACTCATCTTGACGCTCCTTTTTGTCTAGCGAGACTATAGCATAGAGTTAATTTTTCACATATATACCGCTGTTTTGGTGTGTTATTATTCAGTTTATGAAGAAAAAGATTGTCATTGCCAATTGGAAAATGAATCCTTCTACACTTGCAGAGGCAAAGAAGCTATTTATTGGAGTAAAAAAACGCGCTGGACGGCTTAAGGGTGTAGAGACGGTAATATGTCCTCCAGATGTTTATCTTACAGAACTTAGAAAGTTTTATATTGGACAGAAAATTAATTTTGGTGCTCAGGATGTATTTTGGAAAACTGAAGGGTCATATACAGGACAGATTAATGCAGAACAGCTTACAAGTGTTGGAGCTTCGTATTGTTTGGTTGGGCATTCGGAGAGGCGAGCTTTTGGGGATACTAATGAGATAGTAAATAAAAAGATACACGAACTTATTAAGAAAAAGTTTACTGTTGTATTGTGTATTGGTGAAGATGAGCGAGATACACATGGACGTTATCTACGTTTCTTGCGTGAAGAATTGGCACAAGGACTTAAAGATGTATCAAAGTCGGATCTTAAAAAGATAGTTATTGCATACGAGCCGATCTGGGCTATAGGAAAAAGTGCTGGTGATTCTATGAAGTCGGAAGAAATACATGAAATGGTTATTTTTGTACGCAAAGTTCTCACCGAACTTTATGATGAGAAACTTGCTAGAAGCGTACGCGTTTTATATGGAGGATCAGTTGAAAAAGATAATGCGCATGATCTAATTTCTGGAACTGAAATTTCAGGATTTTTAGTTGGACACGCAAGTCTTGACGCAGACAATTTTAATACAATATTAGAAACAGTAGATTCAAGTACATGAGACTGCCGGACGTTCGATCTATTGAAAAATTCACGGAACGATGGGTGCTCCTGCGCGCGCCTTTGAATGCCCCTATTCTTGAAGGGTATGTAACGAGTAATTTCCGCATTAAGAGTTCTATTCCTACGATTAGGTATTTAAGTGAACGCGGTGCGCGTGTTGTACTTTTAAGTCATGTAAGTGGTGATTTGTCCGGAACAATTGAACCTGTATACCACGAGCTCAAAAAACACATTGACGTTTCATTTGTTCCTGATGTTCTAGGAGAGGGAGTACAGCGGGCGATTGATAGTATGCGCGATGGAAACGTTGTGCTTCTTGAAAACATTCGTCGTGCAGATGGAGAAATAGAAAATGACAAAGGACTAGCTGAAAAACTTGCAACGTTTGGAAATTTCTATGTAAACGATGCCTTTGGAGTGTCGCACCGAGTACATTCTTCAGTTGTAGCAATAACAAAATTTCTTCCAAGCTATGCTGGAATTCAGATGCAAAGCGAGGTAGATCACCTTCTTAAAGCTAGGAAACCAACCGGTACATCTATTGCAATTCTCGGAGGAATGAAATTTGATGCAAAGGAACCGCTTGTGGAAAAGTTCTTAGGTTCATACGAACGAGTGGCTGTAGTGGGGGCTCTTGCAAACAGTTTTTTAAGAGCACGCGGATATGAAATAGGACTTTCACTAGCGTCAACAGCAGATACGGCGCAGAAACTTGTGCAAAGTGAAAAATTGATACTTCCGGTTGACGTTGTTGTGGAAAGCGGTGGACATACAAGTACAAAAAACGCTGATCAGGTAGCACCTGATGAAACAATTGTTGATGTAGGTCCTGAAACGGTTGCACAGTTAGCACATATTGTTGAGAACTCATCGTATGTACTGTGGAACGGGCCTCTTGGAAAGTATGAGCGTGGATATGGCAAGCCTACAGAAGAGCTTGCGAGCGCTATTGCTGGATCTCGGGCATATTCGGTTATAGGCGGAGGTGACACCATTGCTGCAATCGAAAGTTGTGGCCTTGAAGACCAGTTTTCATTTGTTTCAACGGGGGGCGGGGCAATGCTCCAGTTTCTTCTTGACGGTACTCTTCCCGGCATCGAAGCACTTAAATATCAACACTAGAGCTCACTCCGAATTTTTTCTCCAACTTTACCTATTTCACCGTCTTTATACGATACTCTTTTTTTCCAGTGCTTGAATGAGTCTCCTTCGAACCGCGGAACGATGTGAATGTGTGAATGAAAAACAATCTGTCCTGCAGCAGGGTCGTTATTCATCATAATGTGAATTCCGTCTGCTTTCAGTGCTTTTTTGATAGCTGGTGCCAGCTTTCGTACCGTTTTCATCATTGAGGCAAGTGCCTTTTCGTCTATGCTGTATATGTTTTCCGAATGTTTCTTTGGTACCACAAGTGTGTGACCATGGTTTGACGGATTAATATCAAGAAATGCAAATGTGTCCTTATCCTCGTAGATTTTTTCGCTAGAAAGCTCTCCTTTAATGATTTTCAAAAACAAATCGTCCATATCAAATATAGTACACGAGTCTTCTCTCTATCCCAATATTTGCACAAATTATGATTTTAGCAGTACACAATTGCGCCATATTGCACTATACTAAACCTTACGATTCATCGTAAGGTTTAGTTGTGATTACAAAGTTATATATGCCTCAAATTTCTAAAAAAGCCCTCGATAGAAAGACGTTTAATCAGGTTTATGATCGATTTTTACGCACCGTACTTGATTTGGAGCGCGGAACTAAAGGACGTTCATTTCTGGGGGAGCTCTTTACACCAACAGAAAGGGTAATGCTTGCAAAACGTCTCTCTATTCTCTTCCTGCTTTCTGATGGCACTTCTATCTATAAAATTCAACATATTTTAAACGTTAGTCCGTCAACAGTTGCGCGAATGGCGAAATCAATGGACCGTGGAGGATATGCCGGTGTGGCAAAGATTATTCGCAGCAAAAAGTGTCAAGATCTGTTCTGGAAAGAAATGGAGGAAGCTCTTCGTTTCGGAATGCCATCTATGGGAAAAGATCGATGGAAGTGGTTCAATGAGCTTTATCCAGCTTCTTCTGTCAGCAAAAAACCTTACGATTCATCGTAAGGTTTTGTGTGAGGATTATATACAGTATGCTTGTGTTGTAGTATTTATTTCATGAAGAGAATTACAGTATTCACAGATGGAGGGGCAAGAGGGAATCCAGGACCTGCTGGAGCTGGAGCGGTTATTTTTGATGAAAATGACTCTGTACTTAAAGAAGTTTCGAAGTTTTTAGGGCGTCAGACGAATAATTTTGCTGAATATGAAGCAGTTATTCTTGGTCTTCAAACTCTTAAAAAAGTTTTAGGGAAAAAGAAACTTAAAGAGTATAAAGTAGAGGTAAAACTTGATAGCGAGCTTGTTGCGGAACAGTTGTCGGGTTCGTATCAAATAAAAGAAGCGTCACTCATTCCACAATTTATTAAAATTCACAACATGCGCATTTCTGATTTTCCAAATATCTCTTTTACTCATATACCGAGAAGTGAAAACAAGAAAGCTGACAGACTTGCTAATGAGGCAATGGATAAAAAAGGAGAGACAAAAAAGTTAAAGCTCTAGTATGCACAAACTAAAACTCAGAGAGATAAAAGAAATTGCAAAACAAACCTTCGCTTTTTATTTTGAAAAACCGGAAGGGTTTGAATACTCTTCCGGACAGACTATGCGGCTCAAGCGCCCTGGAAGTGATGAGAGCAAAACGTTTTCAATGGCGAGTGCTCCGCATGAGGACGATCTGGTCTTTGCGGCGCGTCATCGTGGTTCACAATTTAAGAAAGTATTAGTTGGGCTTAAAGCCGGTGCTATAGTAGAAGCGGATGGTCCACTTGGAGAGCGGTTTGTCTTGCATGAAGACACGAATGTTCCCGCTGTATTTATTGCTGGAGGGGTTGGCATTACACCGATTCTTTCAATGCTCTCACATATTACTCAAAAGAAACTTCCGTATCAGGTAACACTTCTCTATTCTAATCGCCGCGAGGAAGATATACCGTTTCTTACGGAGCTCCGCGCTATTGGAAAGGAACACGATAACATTAAAGTAGTGCAGACATTGACCAGAGATTTTAAAAAAGACCCGGCATGGGAGGGAGAGCGTGGATATATTGATGAGGGAATGCTAAAAAAACATATACAAGATATCAGTAAACCTATTTTTTACATCTCTGGGTCTCCCATGATGGTGGTTGGTGTGAGGAACTTGCTTGAAAAAGTTGGGGTACCGGATAACCATATTCTTACTAAGAAATTTACGGGGTATTAATATCCACTTTGTTCTATCTCGCTCTTGTGATATAAAAACTTCAGGCTCGAAATATGGGAGGCGACGATGAACTTTGAGGTGCAGATTCAGAATTATCGTCTTACCACAGCGGAAATTTTGTACCACTTGCCAGATGCGGTACACCTTCTGCAAATGTATCTCTGGCGGGAATATGATAAGACGCCAGAGTTTCCAGTACTGCGAAAATTTCTGGACTTTTGGGAAAGAAACCTTGACGGGAAATTGCACTCAGTTCGGGTTGCAAACTCGTTCATTATAACGCCTGGAGAGGTTCGCAGTTTTGAAACAGAGTTTCGTTTCCACTAACCGCGGCGCTTTAGCGCCACGGCCTTTTCTTTTGATATACTTTTTTCATGCGCGATCTCTTCCTATTTATTCTTTTGGGTGGATTTGCAATAGGAGTTCTTGTTCGCTCACTTGTTCCCGCCGAAGCAGGCTCTGCTTTCGGCGGTAGTTTTGTATTTGCCAGTTTCCTACTACTTCTTTCAATTGCTCTATTTATTCTATATTTCGTACTTAGTAAACAGAAAACAATTTTATATATCTCATTATTTATTATTGCAGCAGGACTTGGAGTACTTAGATTTGATATTGCGGACATAGATAGGGGAGATCTTATTCTTGACAGCCTTGTCGGAGCACATGTTGTGTCGGAAGGAATTATAGTGGACGAGCCGGATGAAAGGGAAAACAGCACACAGCTCATAGTTCGTTTAGAGAATGTTTTAGGACACAGTGTCAATGAAAAAGCTCTTGTGGTTTCTGACTCGTATCAGAGTTTTTCATATGGAGACAAAATTATACTTGAAGGAGAACTTAAAAAGCCAACGGGTTTTGAAGGAGATGACGGAAGATATTTTGATTACGCTTCTTTTCTTGCAAAAGACGATATTTTTTATCAATTCTTCTTTCCAAAAACCGAATTTGTTTCAAGCGGACACGGAAATAAAATAAAACAAACTCTATTCAGTTTTAAACGTGCACTTCTTGAAAATATAACGCGTGTTATTCCAGAACCAGAGTCGTCACTTCTCGGTGGACTAGTCGTCGGCGCAAAACAATCCATGGGAGAAAAACTTCTTGAAGATTTTCGAGCAACTGGAATTATTCATATTGTAGTTCTCTCCGGCTACAACGTCACAATTGTTGCCGAAGCTATCATGCGTTTTTTCTCACCACTTCCGGCAGCTTTTGGAATGAGTTTTGGAGCCGGAGCAATAGTGCTCTTTGCAATTATGACCGGTGCGTCAGCCACTATTGTTCGCGCAAGTGTTATGGCTCTTCTTGTGATCCTGGCTCGCGCAACCGGACGTACGTATGCTATAACGCGGGCTTTGTTTTTGGCTGGGTTTTTTATGATTCTTCACAATCCAAAAATTCTTGTATTCGACTCATCTTTCCAGCTTTCCTTCATGGCAACTATAGGGCTTATTTGGCTTGCGCCTCAAATTGAAAAGTATTTTAAGTTAGTGCCTACAAAGTTTCAGCTTCGCGAGTTTGCTGTTGCCACCATTGCAACTCAGTTATTCGTGCTTCCTATGATTCTTTTTAAGATGGGTGAACTTTCTTTAGTATCTCTTCCGGTTAATCTTCTGATTTTGCTGTTCGTGCCTCTTACAATGCTCTTTGGATTCCTTGCATCTCTTGCCGGATTTATACATATGCTGCTTGCTATTCCTTTTGCATACATTACGTATGCTCTTCTAGCCTACGAGCTTAAAGTCGTTGAGTTATTTGCCTCGCTTCCATTCGCGTCTGTTCATATTGATTACTTTCCACTTTGGGCGGCGCTTTTCATGTACTCACTTTACGGACTTTTCATCTGGCGTCTCTATAAAAAGTAGTCTTTATTTTATATAAAACAAAAATCATACGATATATCGTATGATTTTACGTGACTATCTCAACCCAAAAACCTTACGATTCATCGTAAGGTTTTTGTTTCAGTTGTTTACACATTTAGACGGTACGGCGTGCCTGTATTAGCGATTTGCGTTTGTAAATCGTTTCTCTATAACTCCCCAATTAAGGTTTGCAAGAAATGCATCAATGTATCTTCCTTTCTCGGCGGGTGTGTAATCAACCATGTATGCATGCTCCCACATGTCCATTGCTAAAATAATTGGAAGTCCCCCGAGCTGTCCGAGTTCGTGATCGCCTACCCATATGATATGGTGGGTGCCCACTTTTTGATCAAAATATACAACGGTCCAGCCGATGCCGCGGGACATTCCAACGTCCTTAACGTGTTGTATAAACTTCTCCCAACTTCCATACTTCTCTCCAGCTGATTTTGCAAATGCTCCGTCTTGATCTGCCGGAGTAGCACCATTCTCCAACTGCTCGAAGTAGTACTCGTGCATACGCATACCGTTAAATTCAAAGGAAAATCGGCGGCGAAGTTCAGAGCTTGTGTACGGATGCTGTTCCTGAAGTTTGGCAAGCTCGTCTTTAAGGAGATTGACATGCTTTACGTAGCCACCATAGAGACCTAAATGAACCTCAACTTGCTTACTTGAGATTCCCTTAAGCTCCGGAAGATTAAATTTTTGTTCTTTATAGGTCATTGTTTTTAAAGTATATCACAGCGATAGTCCACTATTGCCTTATTTAAAAACCTTGTTACTGTCTTTGTAGACGATCATTGCAACAGCTTATGAGGTTGGTCATGACGACGCGTACCTTAAGAAGACTGGCCTCTGAACTCCATTGGGGTTATATCGGCTGGTTTCTGTTTCTGCACTTAATGGTCCCAGTGTCTGTCCTGTATGGGATAGCGGGGCCAATTGAGCTAGGACCGATCACGTCGACGTTTTCGTGGGAAACAGTGCTTACCGCATACGTGCTCTATCTATACGGACACATCTCAATCACGACTGGCATTCATCGGTTCTTTACTCACGGAGCTTTCCAGGCAAAGCGCTGGCTTCAATGGTTTTGGCTTGTTGGGTTCTCTGCTGTTTTTCAGGCGCCGGCGCTATGGTGGGTTGGGAAACATACTCGTCATCATGCCGATGCTGATACTCCCGGCGATCCGCACTATATCGACCGAGGATTCTTCTGGGCTCATATGGGGTGGCTATTCTTCAAACAGTCAATCCATCCTGAAGATAATAAGTACGTCAAGCACTTGGCAAAGGTCAAGGAGGATCCGCGCCGACTCCGTCGTGTATCATGGCAACGTGATCATTATTGGAAACTCGCTGTGGTTGTTGGGCTGGTCTTACCAACTGCCGTATGTTGGGTCGGGTGGGGAGATCCGATCGGCGGACTCTTGATCGGCGGGTTTTCACGACTCGTTTATCAGTACCACACTACCTGGCTTGCCAATTCCCAAGCACACTGTCTCGGTAGACGTCGGAATGGTGGCGGGAGCGCCACCGCTCACAGATGGATCGGCCTTTTCTTCAACGTGGGAGAAAGTACGGATCATGCGTATCACCATGCTGTGCAGCATGACTGGAGGATCGAACCGAAAGCGTCATGGTTTAATCCGGGGACCTGGTTCCTCTGCGTATGCTCTAAACTCGGCTGGGTCTGGAATCTCCGAGAGGGGACGTCAGGACAAATCAAACGAGCTCGGTTCGTGACCGATGCAACTCAAACCGCCTGAAGCGAAAGCTGAAGGCGGCCTTTCTTTCTTTTTGCAAAATTAAAATCCGCGTTGGCGGTGTGAGAGTGGGCCAGCGAATATATTTCAAAACGCCGGCCCTTTTAATATGCTTTCATGACAGCCATCCCATGAGTTCCGAGACTTTCAATGCTGCGATCATTGCCAACATGAATGCAGCCATTGCTAGAAAGGGGAGCCCAGGGCGAACATCTTGGAATCGTTTTCGCATGGTATCCTCCTTGTGCTACTCATTCTTACTATCTCCTTTTTACTCCGCGCTGTGTAGGTATGCATAGTGCATAACTTAACTGCGATATACTGTCCTTATATGGAGCACTTGAAGGAACATCTTCGCTGGTATTTTCTGATTGGACTTATGCTTGTAGTTGGTGTTATATGGTACGCGATTTTTTCTGAAAGCAGGCGCGATGTACTTACTGTTTCGTTTCTTGATGTTGGGCAAGGAGATGCCATTTTAACGTTGGTCACACAATACGCCCAATAGTTTCTCCTCTTATGTTTAGAGTGAAGTTATTTAAGGCGAGGTGTTAGAGCTTATTTTGGTATAAAAAAACCGTCATTGCTGACGGCCTGGGCGGGAGGGGGAGGGCCAGATTACCACCCCTCTTCTTCTTGTTTGGCGTACTGTTTAGCCGGAGAAACGGTTAGCCGGAGAAACGGCTGTCATTCTCAGCCGAGACTGTTTATCCAAGTTGCACATATCATCAACTTGATGTTGTTCTCGAATGAGTGAGGTGGTCCTTCCTCGCACAATTCTCGTGCGAAATACCGCACCGTGTTTTTGAGGAGAAACGTCTTCTCCTCAGAGATAGCCAGGTCGTCTCTGGTCATCCCGGCGAGCAGTGTCGCCACTCCTTTCTCATTGGAGTGGTCTTCAAAGAATTCGTCGGCCGCGTCGATAATCGTCGTGTGCGCTAACGCTAGCATGGCGGTATCCTTTTGCTTGTTTATCCATCCTATATAGATAATAACATATTATAATACATAGGATGTCAAGTAATACCTGCCCGATGCTTGCTCGTCCTGTTTGGCTCCGCGGACTGGACTATGTTCAAAGCTCTTTGGTATTCAAATAGAGGTTATATCCTGAGAAATTGCTACACTTGAGGCAAATATGTCAAAAATAACATCTTTACCAGGAGATCTTGAAAGCTTTGGTTTTGTCACCAGGGAGAAAGTCAATGGACGTACAATAATAAACAAGTGTGGGCGAGATTTTCTGTACTATGCGTTGAATTACTATAAACCCGATATATTTAATCCAAGTAAATACAATCCAATACAGATTGATAAAGAACATCTCTTTGGCATACCCATGCCAGCTATGTTTGCATGGACACAGTTGCAGTTCATATACATACCCCAACTCTTACGGAAATATAATCTTGAGCTCTCAATTAATGGTAAGAAAATTACAAATTTCCTAGAATTTCTTCTAGCCATCATGATTCCTAGCTTTCAGTCTATTGATAAAGTGTTACAGAAAGTAATTGATAATGTTGACGGGAAAATTGTAACTGGTATCGATATTTCAATTGGAATTGGTGGATTATTAGATCATGTTCTATTTGTTTATGGATATGATGATGGCTATTTATATGTTATTGATACTCATCAATTAGAGAAATTAGAGTATAAAAAAATAGGAAGTGGAAACAACTATTTAATGAAGCTATCTAAGGATATTGTAAGAAAAAGGTGGGGACCTTTTGGGCGTGTGTGGAGTATCCAAAATCCGCTGGCGGACCATGTTTAGATATTTACACTACGATATACTTCTCTCATGGAACACCTGAAAGATAACTTCCGCTGGTATGTATTAGTCGGACTCCTCCTTACTGTCGGAATCATCTGGTATGCGATTATTGAAGAGAATAGGAATGGAATTCTTACCGTTACATTCCTCAACGTCGGGCAAGGAGATGCCATTTTTATAGAAGCGCCAAACGGAAACCAAATGCTCATTGACGGTGGAGTCAACAAGCAGGTTTTGCGCGAGCTTGCGAGTGTCATGCCGTTTTACGATCGCTCTATTGATGTCGTTGTTGCGACACATCCAGACCAAGACCACATTGGTGGACTTCCGGATGTTCTCGAGCGCTTTAATATAGATTATATTTTTGAATCAGGTGCTTCTTCTAACAGTAGCGCATACCACTCTCTTGTTCGATATATAGAACAAGAGAACGCAGAGCACATTATTGCACGGCGCGGAATGAAGATTGTCCTTAGTGATGGCGTGTATTTAAAAGTTTTGTTTCCCGATCGTGATGTGTCCGGTATTGAAGCAAATGACGCGTCAATTATCGCTCAGCTTGTGTACGGCGACACCGAGTTCATTTTTTCAGGTGATGCGTCACAAAAGATGGAGAAATATGTTGCGGGACTCGATGGGAAAGGACTTGAAAGTGATGTGTTAAAGCTTGGACACCATGGGTCGAAGACTTCAACGTCGAATATTTTTCTCGGCCTTGTAAATCCTGACTACACTGTGGTGTCTGCCGGAGAGGACAATCGCTACGGGCATCCGCACAAAGAAGTACTCGACACACTTGAACAGTTTGCCGTGCCACTTCTAGGAACGTACGAGAGTGGCACTGTTGTATTTGAAACTGACGGAGAGAATTTGCGGCTTAAATAAGGCCGGCTTTTTTGAGTACGGGGTATGCCCCCTTCTTGTTAATAGTTTTTATTGCTTGTGTTGAGAGGGTAAACGTCATAGTCTTTCCGAGCTCTGGAATGTAAATTCTCTTTTTCTGGAGGTTTGCTTGTCGGCGTACCTTGCCGGTTGGGTTAAATTGGGTGGCACGAACACGGTTGCTTAGGCGTCCTGCAACTTTCGAGGTCTTTTTTGTAACTGGACATATTCTAGCCATGATAGATTTTATTAAGCATACTATGTTCGCTTTTGCTCGTTAATCTGCTAGATGCTACCATGAAGTTTATATCATGACAATTGAAATTCTTTTCGTAATTGCCGCACTTATTCTTTCAATTATTATCCACGAAGTCAGCCATGGCTACGTGGCACAAATGCTTGGTGACCCAACGGCACGGCTTGCAGGACGGCTAACGCTTAATCCCTTGAAGCATATCGACCCAGTTGGCTCAATTCTCATTCCGGGAATTCTTGTTCTTACAGGTGCACAGATTCTATTTGGCTGGGCGAAGCCGGTTCCGTATAATCCGTATAATCTTCGAAATGCACGATGGGGTGAAGCACTTGTTGCGGGTGCAGGACCTCTCGTAAACCTTTTCATTGCTGTTGTTTTTGGTCTTCTCATCCGTTTCAGTAGTACGTTTGCGCTTGGTGACGCATTCGTTCAGATCTCAAGCGTTATTGTATACATCAATATCTTACTTGCGCTGTTTAACCTCATTCCAATTCCTCCACTTGACGGGTCGAAAGTACTCAAATCGATTTTGCCGTTTCAACTGTCACAGTCGTATGCACGGTTTGAGGGATTCATGGCTCGTTACGGGCTTTTTGCGGCATTCGGATTTTTGTTTCTGTTTATATTTCTTTTATGGCCATTTTTTGCGGCACTTATTTCATTTATTTTCACTCTTATTACCGGGGTTAGTTTCTTCCAAACGTAAGTTGCGTTTTGTATAGCTGCATAGTAGAGTAGTCTACGACGCACGAGGCGCGTTTTTAGTTTATGCCAACAGTAAATCAGCTCGCAAAGAGAAAACGAAAAAGCCCAGCTCGCAAAAGCAAGGTGGTGGCTCTTGCCCGTGGTTTCAATACACTTAAGAACAAACCTACATCATATCCTTCTCCGTTTAAGAGAGGAGTTTGTGTAAAAGTAACGACTAAAACACCGCGTAAGCCAAACTCGGCAGTGCGAAAGATTGCACGAGTTCGTCTTACAAATGGACAGGAGGTAACAGCATACATTCCTGGTGAGGGACATAACCTGCAAGAGCACTCGGTCGTGCTTTTGAGGGGAGGACGTGTGAAAGATATAAACGTGCGCTATACCGTTGTACGAGGCAAATTTGATGCGGAAGGTGTCGCAAACAGAAAACGACGTCGAAGTCGATACGGAACGAAGAGAACAAAAGAGTAGTGAATAGTCTATGCGTAGAAAACTTAACGTAAAACGAGAAATAAAGCCTGACTTGGTGTACGAATCTGAAAAAGTCACTAAGTTTGTTAACTATATTATGCGTTGTGGTGAAAAAAATACCGCGCGGCGTGTTGTATATCAGACATTTGACGAGATTAAGAAGCAGGCAAAGACGGAAAATCCAATTGAGATATTTGAAACTGCACTTAAAAATGTTAGCCCTTCAATGGAGGTGCGATCTCGCCGTGTTGGTGGTGCAAATTACCAAGTGCCGCGTGAGGTAAGACCTGAACGTAGGCTTTCACTTGCTATGCGTTGGATTATTACAGCGGCAAAGGCGCAAAAAGGACGTCCAATGTATAAATGTTTGGCGGAAGAGCTTATTGCCGCAAGTAAAAATGAGGGAGTCGCTGTTAAAAAGCGTGAAGATACACATAAGATGGCAGAATCAAACCGAGCCTTCGCTCATTTTGCATGGTAGACGGTAGTATGCGAGATTTTCCACTTGAAAAAGTTAGAAATATTGGCATCATCGCTCACATTGATGCAGGAAAAACCACAACAACCGAGCGTGTGCTCTTTTATACTGGTATTTCTCATAAAATTGGTGAGGTCCATGAAGGAGAGGCGACTATGGACTGGATGGAACAGGAGAGAGAGCGTGGAATCACAATCACAAGTGCTGCAACAACCGCTTTTTGGACTCCAACGTATGATGCCGATAATAAAGAAGCGCAGCATCGAATAAATATAATTGATACTCCGGGACACGTTGACTTTACTGCAGAAGTAGAGCGTTCTCTTAAGGTGCTTGACGGTGGAGTCGTTGTTTTTGATGGTGTTGCAGGGGTTGAGCCACAGAGTGAAACAGTATGGAGGCAGGCTGACAAATACAAGGTACCCCGAATTTGTTTTATAAATAAACTTGACCGAACTGGAGCTAGCTTCAATCGCTCATTCGATACTATTATCGACAGACTTACAAAAAGCGCGATAAAAATACAGATTCCTATAGGAGAAGAAGATAAGCATGAAGGAGTGGTGGATCTTCTTACCATGAAGGCACACTATTTCTCTGGAGAACTTGGTCAAAATATAGAAGTTAAGGATGTGCCGGAAGAATTAAAAGCTGATGCAGAGAAACTTCGAGGAGAACTTATTGAAAAAATTGTTGAGAATAATGAAAAGGCAACGGAAGATTTTCTTGAAGGCAAAGAGATACCACTTCCGGAGCTCAAAAAAATTCTTAGAAAAGCGGTGCTTGCAAATGAAGTTGTTCCGGTTTTCGCAGGGTCTGCACTCAAGAATAAAGGAGTACAGCTTGTACTAGATGCGGTCATTGATTACCTGCCTGCGCCAACAGATGTACCGGCAATAAAAGGTATCAACCCTAAGACTGATGAAGAAGAGGAAAGAAAGGCGTCTGATGACGAACCATTTTCCGCACTTGCTTTTAAGCTTCAAACCGATCCGTTTGTGGGACAGCTTACGTACTTTAGAGTATATTCAGGAACCGTAAGTGCAGGTTCGTACATATACAATTCAAGCACAGGAGAGAAAGAGAGGTTGGGAAGAATACTTCGGATGCATTCAAATCATCGTGAGGAGGTAAAGACCGTATACGCTGGGGAAATAGCTGCAGCTGTCGGACTTAAGAGCACTAAAACTTCGGACACTCTTTGCGATGAAGCAAGTCCGATTGTTCTTGAAAAAATCGAATTCCCTGAACCAGTTGTTTCAATGCGTGTTGAGCCAAAGACAAAACAAGATCAAGAAAAAATGGGTATTGCTCTAAAGAAGCTTTCTGATGAAGACCCAACATTTAGAGTTTCTACAGATTCAGAAACACTTGAGACTGTTATTTCAGGAATGGGAGAACTTCATCTTGATATTATTGTAGACCGTATGAAGCGCGAGTTTAGTGTTGAGGCAGATACCGGCAAGCCGCAAGTTGCGTATCGTGAGACTATTGAGCAAAACGCTGAAGCAGAAAATAAATATATCAAACAGTCTGGAGGTCGTGGTCAATATGGACACGTAAAAATTCGTATCAAGCCGCTTGAGGATCTACCAGAAGGCAAGAAAATTCCAAAAAATGTGCATCGTGACGAACATTTTGAATTCATAAACAATATAAAAGGTGGTGTTATTCCTCAAGAATTTATCCCTGCAGTTGAAAAGGGTGTTAAAGAGGCGATGGAGCGGGGCGTTGTTGCCGGCTACAAGATGGTTGATGTATCTGTCGAACTTTTTGATGGAACACACCACGACGTTGACTCATCTGAAATAGCATTTAAGGTCGCTGGATCAGGTGCATTTAAAGATGCCGCACAGAGGGCAAAACCTGTGCTTCTAGAGCCTGTTATGAAGCTTGAAGTTGTGGCTCCGGACAAGTTTCTTGGTGATATTACTGGGAACTTAAGCTCAAAACGCGGTCAAATTGAAGGAACAGAAGATAGAGGAATGATGAAAGTGGTAAATGCGAAGGTGCCACTGGCCGAAATGTTTGGCTACACCACTACACTACGTTCTCTTACTGAGGGGCGTGCAAGCTCAACGATGGAGTTTGATCACTACGCTGTCGTTCCAAGAAATGTTGCTGACGACATTATATCCACTAGAGCGTAGCTCTGTACTTGACTTTTTTGAGTGTTTTGTTACGATGGCAGAACGCAATTGTGCGTTTTTTTGTTATACACACAAAAATTATTAACTATAAATAGTAAATACTATGGCAGACAAATTTGACAGGTCTAAGCCGCACGTTAACGTAGGAACCATCGGGCACGTTGACCACGGAAAGACCACACTTACAGCGGCCATTCTCCATTCTCTTGACCTAGATGGACAAGATGTGAAGAAGAGGAAAGTCGACGAGATCGACAACGCACCAGAGGAAAAAGAGCGCGGAATCACCATTGCGCTTTCTCATAATGAATACTCAACAGCTACTCGGCACTATGCTCACATCGATGCTCCAGGGCACGCTGACTACATTAAAAACATGATTACAGGTGCTGCACAGATGGATGGCGCTATTCTTGTTGTAGCAGCAAGTGATGGAGTTATGCCTCAGACACGTGAGCACATCCTTCTTGCCAAGCAAGTGGGAGTTCCTAGAATTATTGTCTTTTTAAACAAAGTTGATCAAGTTGATGATCAAGATCTTATTGACCTTGTTGAAGAAGAGGTTCGTGAACTTCTTACTAAGTATGAATTTGACGGAGCAAATGCACCGGTTATTAAAGGTTCAGCTCTCAAAGCACTTGAAGCAGGTTCCAAGGACGACGAGGCAGTAAAGCCAGTGCTCGAACTTGCTAAGGCGCTTGACGACTACATTCCAGTACCTGTTCGTGAGGTAGACAAACCTTTCCTTATGCCGGTTGAGGACATTTTCTCAATTGAAGGACGAGGAACGGTTGTAACAGGACGAATTGAACGAGGGGTCGTTAAAGTTGGAGAAGAGATCGAGATTGTCGGAATGAAAGACACTACAAAAACTACAGTAACCGGTGTTGAGATGTTCAACAAGTCTCTCGATGAGGGACAGGCTGGTGACAACGCCGGAATTCTTCTTCGTGGAACAAAGAAAGAGGACGTTCACCGTGGACAGGTTCTTGCAAAGAGTGGATCTGTTACACCTCATACAGACTTTGAATCTGAAGTGTACATCCTTAAGAAAGAGGAAGGAGGTCGTCATACTCCGTTCTTCACCGGCTACAAGCCTCAGTTCTACATTCGTACAACTGATGTTACTGGAGAAGTGGCACTTCCTGAAGGAACTGAAATGGTAATGCCTGGAGATACAATTACCTTTAAAGTGAAGCTTGTATCAGCTGTTGCTCTAGAAGAAAAGCAGAGGTTTGCTATTCGCGAAGGAGGCAAGACTGTTGGTGCAGGAGTTGTGACAAAGATAAACGCGTAAGTAAATCAGGAGACCTGTTTTCAGGTAACTAAAATTTACTAACTCTGTTATATCTTTTATAACAGAGTATAGATCATTAACATTCGCTCAAGAATATCTACTATATGGCAGCGACAAAAAGCACAGCAAAAAAGAAAGCCGCCCCAAAGGGTAAAAAAGCAGAAAAAAAGACTGCGGCACCGCGTGTGCGAAAAACAGCTACAAAAAAGAAAGAAGAAGGAGTTTCAAAACTCCGTATTAGAGTTCGTGCGTACGAACACAAAATTCTTGATGCGTCTGTAAAGCAGATCATGGACACAGCGCTTCGTTATGACGCAACTATTGTTGGACCAACACCTCTACCAACTGAGAAAAAGAAATATACAGTCAATCGCTCAAGTTTTATCTTTAAAGATGCTCGTGAACAGTTTGAAATGCGCGTACATAAGCGCCTGATTGACATATTAAATCCTTCTCCTAAAGTAGTAGAGGCACTCACTAATCTAAACCTTCCATCTGGCGTCAATATCGACGTCAAGATGACATAGGGTATTGAATGGTAGTGTAATATTAACCAGCTATTATGCTAGGTTGTATGAAGTATATACTTGCGAAAAAAGAAGAAATGACCCAAGTTTTTGACGATAATGGGAAGGTGTACCCGGCAACTGTTTTGTCTGCCGGACCTGTTACTGTTACGCAAGTAAAAACAGAAAAAACGGATAAGTACAATGCAGTTCAGGTTGGGTACGGTGCGCGTAAGGAGAAAAATGTAAGTAAAGCAGAGCAAGGGCACACAGGAAAGAATGGCCCTTTCGCTAATATAAAAGAATTTCGTGTTGAGGACGCCGACACAATTTCAGGTGCTAACGTAGGAGACAAGATTGATGTTTCAAATTTTGAAAAAGGAGATAAAGTTGTTATCTCTTCAGTATCAAAAGGAAAAGGGTTCCAAGGTGTAGTTAAGCGTCATGGATTCCATGGTGGCCCTAGGTCACACGGACAAAAACATTCAGAGCGAGAACCGGGATCTATTGGTGCCACTGGTCCACAACGTGTATTTAAAGGAACAAAAATGCCTGGGCGTATGGGTGGAGACAAGGTAACACATAAGAGTGTAAAGGTGCTTGCTATCGATGCTAAAAATAATAAGTTAATCGTGTCTGGTGCAGTTCCGGGACGTCGTGGAACACTAGTTCAAGTAAGCGGATAACATGGAATCAAAAGTCTACAATCAGGAAGGAAAAGAAGTCGGGAAAGTTGGTTTGCCTGAAAGTGTATTTAACGTGCCGTGGAATGATGACCTGGTACATCAGGTTGTAGTCTCTCAAGAGGCAAATAAGAGAACAGGCACAGCGCATACAAAAGATCGAAGTGAGGTTTCTGGAGGAGGTAAAAAGCCGTGGCGTCAAAAAGGAACTGGACGTGCTCGACATGGTTCAATTCGTTCTCCACTATGGAGAACTGGTGGAGTAACATTTGGTCCGAGAAAAGAAAAAGACTACAGCAAGAAAATCAATAAAAAAGTAAAGGCTAAAGCTTTGTATACTGTCCTTTCGCAAAAACTTAAAGATGGCGAAATAGTATTTGTGGACGAGTTTTTATTTAATGAACCAAAAAGTAAACAAGCACGCGAGACTCTTAAGTCGCTTTCTAAAATAACAGGGCTTAAAGATCTTCCAACAAAAAGAAAAAATGCAGCACTTGTGGTACTTGGTACTCGAAATGAAAACGCGGTTCGAAGTTTTCAGAATTTTCCAAGTATTGATATTGAAGAGGTGCGTAATATAAATACACACGATGTGCTTCGTCATAAGTACCTACTCATCTCTCATCCGAAAGATTCAGTAGCAGTTCTTGAAAAACGTCTTGCTCAAGTAAAGTAATATGGCACTATTTGGAATAAAAAATAAAAAAGAGACTACAGATTCTCCTAAGGAAGAGAAAAAGGTTGTATCTGTGAAAAAAACAGAAAAAACTAAGCCTGTTCAAGAAAAACAGTTACAGAAAAAGTCTCAAGCTCCACAAACACATGTGGATTATTCTCATGTGCTTAGGCGTCCGCGCATAACAGAAAAAGCAACAGCACAAGCAGAGAAGAATGTGTATGTATTTGAAATAGATCCGCGATCAGACAAGAAAAGTGTAAAAGAGGCAGTTGAGCGCGTATACAACGTTACACCGGTTAAGGTAAACATCGCAAAGACTCCGTCACGGCGTTTCTTTTCTCGTATGCGACGCCAGCGTGGTATGAAAAGTGGTTTGTCTAAAGCCTATGTTTACTTAAAGGAAGGAGATCGTATAGAGATTGTTTAGAAAATATTATGAATGCAATGAATTATATTTTCTTAACCCTGTTAAATCCCGCCTCCGGCGGGTCGGCGAAGCCGAATTTAACAGGGTGGGATGCAACTAAGCCTCACTAAGTTTTATCACCATGAAAAAGTATAAACCAACAACTCCAGGACGGCGAGGCATGTCCTCAGTATCGTTTAAAAAAACTCTCACTGCTCGAAGCCCGCACAAGGCGCTTACCAAAGGAATTAAGCGTGGTTCTGGGCGTGGAAGTGCAGGACGTATTACCGTAAGGCATAAAGGCGGTGGGCATAAACGTCGATATCGAGATATTGATTTTATGTATAACAAGCATGACATACCGGCGCGTGTTGAAACGGTAGAGTATGACCCGAATCGATCAGGCTTTATCGGTTTGGCTCTGTATAAAGATGGTGAACGTCGCTACGTCCTTGTGCCGAAAGGCGCTTCTGTTGGTGATAGTTTTATCGTGTCAAAGGAAGCGCCAGTTCAGGCGGGTAACCGTATGCCACTTTCGCGTATTCCTGTTGGCACATTTGTATACAATGTTGAACTAAAGCCAGAGGGAGGTGCCAAGCTCGCTCGTTCTGCCGGAAATTATGCTGAAGTTATTGCACACGACGGAGGATATGCACAGCTTAAGATGCCGTCGTCTGAAATTCGAAAGGTGAGTGATAAAGCGTGGGCTTCAGTTGGAGAGATAAGTAATGAGGAGCACAAACTTGTGGTAATTGGAAAGGCCGGAAGATCTCGTTGGCTTGGAAAGCGACCTACTGTGCGTGGTTCTGCAATGAACGCAGTAGATCATCCGCATGGTGGAGGAGAAGGAAAGGCCGGACGTGGTCATCGAAGGCAGAGAACAAAGTGGGGTAAACCGTCTGGTAAGGGACAGAAGACAAGGCGGTCAAAGAAATATTCAAACACATTTATCGTTCGCAGACGAAAAGTTGGAAAGAAAAAGAAATAGATCTGAGTTATGGGCTCCAAGTAGACCGTAATAGCCTTATTTATAGGGCTATTTTCGATATTAAAATAATAACAGGCAAAGTACTTGACAAATATGATCAAGTATGATAGTCTTTAGATAGTTATTTGTTC
>CEPX01117693.1_pt1 | contig 26266 bp, 29 predicted proteins | sample 361361 | NCBI WGS metagenome assembly CEPX01 (sample SAMEA2619974, study PRJEB7988) | marine metagenome | biome: marine biome (ENVO:00000447); feature: mesopelagic zone (ENVO:00000213) & marine oxygen minimum zone (ENVO:01000065); material: "saline water (ENVO:00002010), including plankton...
AATGAGCAAACACGTGTTGAAAAATAGCCCTATTTCAAGTACTCTTATGCTGTTGCGGTGGTAGCTCAACTGGTTAGAGCACTCGCCTGTCACGCGAGAGGTTGCGGGTTCGAGTCCCGTCCGCCGCGCCATACAAGCAAAATGCCGACTAGGAGCCGGCATGAGTTGGTGGAGGTCACTGTCCTCGGATTATATTTTTGAATTTGTTCCACAGCGTAGGGCCATTTTCTCCAACAGTTTTCTTCTTTCGATATCCCACGATTCCCTCGAGATCGGACGGATTCCTCACCCAATCTGGTAGCGGTCGCTGGAGACGAGGTCGAAGAGGAAGATTGGAGCGGTCACCTAGAACAGTATCTTTATGCATAGTAAAACTCCCATATACACCTATGTTTAGCATATCTTTTTTACATCGCTCAAGCAATTTTTGCAAAACTACTCAAATACACTAGTATTGTAATATTGCCGTTGTAGCTCAGTTGGTAGAGCGCATCCATGGTAAGGATGAGGTCTCCGGTTCAATCCCGGACAGCGGCTCAAGCATGCCAGCGTACCTGCCTGCCGGCAGGCAGGGCTCCCGCCTTCGCATAAGGCTTCGGCGGACAAGTAAGTTGGTAGCTGCCAGCGTAGCTCAGTTGGTAGAGCAGGCGCTTCGTAAGCGTCAGGTCGTCGGTTCAAATCCGACCGCTGGCTCCATGAACAGTAAACAAAATACAACTGAACGTATAAAAGAAATCGAAACGGAAATGCAATCCGCGGATTTTTGGAGTGACAAAGTTCGCGCACAGACACTTATTAAAGAACTCGGCGAGCTTAAAGACACAGAAGCTGGAAAAGGGAAGTACGATAAAGGCGGCGCTATTTTGAGTGTGTATGCCGGAGCCGGTGGAGATGATGCGGAAGACTTTGCGCGAATTCTTTTTGATATGTATCAAAAGTTTGTTGCCGGAAAAGGGTGGACACTTAGAACATTGCATGAACATGCGAATGATCATGGTGGGTATAGAAATGTAACTGCAGAGGTAGAAGGTAAAAACGTGTACGGTATATTAAGGCACGAAGCCGGCGTACATCGTCTTGTACGCATCTCGCCGTTTAGTTCTAAAAAACTTCGACATACTTCATTTGCACTTGTTGAGGTTGTGCCAAAACTTCCGAGCGTACACGAGGTAGATGTTCCGGAAGACGAAATAGAAGTGCAATTTTCAAAAGCTGGAGGTCCTGGCGGACAAAATGTTAATAAACGAGAGACAGCTGTGCGCGTAGTGCACAAACCAACTGGTGTGTCGGTGCACATTGATACAGAACGCTCGCAAGTACAAAATAAAGAGCGTGCGCTCACCATTTTGGCAGGGAAACTTTACCGATTGCGTGAAGATGAACAGAGGAAGGAGCTTAGAGGGCTTTCAGTGGCGTCCGGTACTGATATTGAGTGGGGTAATCAGATTCGTTCATATGTACTTCACCCTTATAAAATGGTTAAAGACCACCGTACAGGTGTAGAAATGCGCGATGTAGAGCGGGTGCTTGATGGAGAATTAGATTCCTTTATAGACGCTCAAGAAAATCTAGAGTAGAATTGAAAGGGCAGAGTCCGCCCTCGACGCATACAAGCTGTCGGGGGTGTCGCAGTTATAATTCTATGATTCACTTTGATCGAGTTTCAAAAATTTATAATGGTGGTGCCGCGGCACTTCAAGATATCAGTCTTTCAATAAAACCGAATGAATTTGTTTCTATTGTAGGACATTCTGGAGCAGGGAAGACTACACTTCTCAAGATGTTATTGGCAGAAGATAAGCCGACGAAAGGCTCAGTCTTTTTTGAATCAACAGATGTTCACTCGCTTGAGAAACATCTATTAAATCAATATCGAAGGCGGATCGGGACAGTATTTCAGGATTTTCGACTGCTTCCCAACAAGACAACATACGAAAACATTGCATTTGCAATGGAGGCGGCAGGGCGTCTCGATGATGAGATAGAGTCAGATGTACCGCACGTACTTGAGCTTGTTGACCTGTCCGATAAGATATGGAATTTCCCAGATGAGTTGTCTGGCGGTGAGAAACAGCGTGTCGCTATTGCTCGCGCCATTGTTAACCAGCCGGATGTTGTTATTGCTGACGAGCCAACAGGCAACCTTGATCCAATCAACACGTTTGAGGTAGTACAAATTTTAAAAAAGATTAATGACCTTGGTACGACTGTTCTTCTTACTACTCACAACAAAGGTGTTATTGATTCTCTTGGGAGAAGAGTAATCACCCTTGATAACGGAAAGGTTGTTCGGGATGATAAAAGTGGACGTTATGTCTTGTAAATTAATGAGTATGGCGACTATAATTTACAAGACCGAGCACATAACGCGTTATGTGCTCGGTGGAGATTTAGTAAAACTCGTTAGCACTTGCTAACAAAATCTATCATGTTTTGGATTAACGCTAAGAGAATTATCAAATCAGGGTTTGTAAGTTTCTGGAGAAACGGTTTTGTGTCTTTGGCATCAGTTCTTGTGATGACGCTTACTTTGTTTGTTATTGGCTCCCTTCTTTTCATTGGAGCCATTTTTGATGCGTCGCTTACACAGCTTAAAGACAAGGTTGATGTAAATGTATATTTTGTAACAACGGCTCCAGAAGGCGATATTTTCTCACTAAAAACAGCTCTTGAAGGACTTCCAGAGGTCTCAGAGGTCACTTATACCTCGCGCGAAGAGGCTCTTATAAAGTTTCGCAAGCGGCATGAAAACGACCAATTGACACTTCAAGCCCTTGAAGAGCTTGACGAAAACCCTCTCGGGGCCAGTCTTTCTGTTAAAGCAAGAGAAACATCGCAATATGAAAGTATTGCAACCTTCCTACAAGGTGGTGAATATCTTGCAGGAGGAACAACTCCAATTGTTGATAAAATAAACTTCTTTCAAAATAAAGTTGCAATAGATAAGCTGACGCAGATTATAAACAGTTCCGAGCAATTTGGGCTCGTTATAACTGTATTCTTAGTACTTGCTTCAGTTCTTATTACATTCAATACAATTCGCCTTGCAATTTATACCGCTCGTGAAGAGATATCGGTGATGCGCCTTGTTGGGGCTAGCAATCAGTATATTAGAGGCCCGTTTGTATTTGAAGGCATCATATACGGCATTGTTTCTGCAGTAATTACGCTTGTGGTGTTTTATCCGATTACATTCTGGCTTGGTCCGACAACGGAAACTTTCTTTGGAGAAATTAATATATTTACCTACTACACAGAAAACTTTGGCCAAGTGTTTGCGATTATTGTAGGTCTTGGCGTTGTGCTCGGAGCACTTTCAAGTTGGCTTGCGGTTAAACGATATCTTAAAGTTTAGAAAAATGAGGAGCGCAACGACTACATTTTACTTAACCGAGCACTTAGCGTGAACATACAGCATCCGTTGTTACATAACTCTAAGTGCTCGGTCTAAGATTTACTAATTAATTCTCGACACGCTCGAATTCATAATTAAATCTAAGATGGCAACAAAAAATCACAAATACATTTTTGTCATTGGCGGAGTAATGTCTGGAGTCGGCAAGGGAATTGCCTCCTCCTCCATCGGGAAAGTCCTTCAAGCGAAGGGCTTTTCTATGAACCTCGTCAAGGTTGATCCGTACTTAAATGTTGATGCGGGAACAATGAATCCGACCGAGCATGGAGAGACGTTTGTACTTGAGAGCGGCCTTGAATGTGATCAAGATATGGGGAATTATGAACGTTTCTTAAATCGAAATCTCTCAAATGAAGACTATATTACAAGCGGCATGGTCTACCAGCATGTTATCGAACAGGAACGTAACCTAAAGTATGGCGGTAAATGCGTTGAGGCTATTCCTCATATTCGTGACGAGATAACACGCCGCATTAAGAAGGCGGCGGAACATAATGGTTCAACAATATCGGTCATTGAGATAGGAGGCACCATTGGTGACTATCAAAACATAATGTTTATTGAGGCGGCGCGTGTGATGAAAGTAGAGAATCCCGATGACGTCATCTTTATTATGGTGTCGTATCTTCCAATACCAAGCAAGGTAGGGGAGATGAAAACGAAGCCTACACAAAATGCAGTGCGCTCTCTAAACTCATATGGAGTTCAGCCCAATATGATTATGGCGCGAAGTGAAGTCGCGCTTGACGAACGGCGTAAGGAAAAAATTGCTATCTCGTGTAATGTGCGCCCAGAGCATGTGATTTCAGCGCCGGACATTGAAAGCATTTACGAAGTACCGCTTAACTTTGAAAAGGATAAACTAAGTGACATGCTTCTCGACCTCCTGAAGGTCAAAGACGGCAAGCAGTCTGCGGATCTCGCAAAGTGGAAAGCGTTTGTTGGCAATCTAAAGGGTCTGACCGACGAAGTAAATATTGCTATTGTCGGTAAGTACTTTGATACCGGTGACTTCGTACTTTCAGACGCATACATATCGGTTATTGAAGCGATTAAGTTCTCTTCGTATGAAAGTGGTGTAAAGCCTGTCATTCATTGGGTGAATGCAAAAGATTTCGAAAGTGGAAAGAAAAAGTTATCTGAACTTGGCGACTACGACGGCATTATAGTACCAGGAGGATTTGGAGAAACTGGTATTGAAGGAAAGGTATCGGTTATTCAATACGCACGTGAAAATAAGATCCCATATTTCGGACTCTGCTACGGAATGCAGCTTGCCGTTATCGAATACGGAAGAAATGTGCTTGGAATGGACGGTGCACACACGAGGGAAATTGAGAAAGACGCGACAGTGCCGGTAATTGACATTATGGAGTCCCAAAAGAAAAATATTGAGGAGGAAAAGTATGGCGGCACAATGCGGCTTGGTGCATATCCTGCGGTGCTTAAAGAGGGAACTATTGCACGCGAAGCGTACTTGTCCGCCGGAGCTCTAGCGAAGGAGGATGGAGAAAGTGAGATTAGCGAGCGGCACCGCCATCGCTATGAGGTTAATCCAGAGTATATTAAGCAGTTTGAGGACGGTGGGCTTGTATTTTCTGGTACGTCACCTGACGGGATTTTAATGGAAATTGCGGAGCTTCCGAAGGAAAAACACCCGTTTTTCCTTGGCACCCAATTTCATCCGGAATTTCATGCGCGCCCCTTGGATCCGCATCCGCTATTCACAGCATTTATAAAAGCGGCAATTTCGGGTAAAAAGTAGAGATGTGTTAGAATGTATCGACTTGATTAATAGAGTAACGTAAATATTTGTATGGAAGAGCAAGGAGAAAGAAAAATGTTTCAGGGAAACTGGAGTTGTAGTGGCTGTAGCAACGCGATTACCGAGCTTCCGTTTGAACCAAGAAGCACAAACAATCTTATGTGTCGCGACTGCTTTAAGAAGAGCAAAGGCCTCGCGTAAACCGCACAAACAAAAAAGTCCCCTCGGGGACTTTTTTGTTTGTGAAGGTATGTTATAAATAAAAAATTGCCGGATCGTCTAACGGTAGGACGCTTGGTTCTGGCCCAAGTAATCTAGGTTCGAGTCCTAGTCCGGCAGCAACGGAAATTGTTGAAGTCTTTTGATTTCAACATATTTGCGTTTTCGCCGAGATCTCGGACTCGAAAGACGGAGCCGCGCGTGCGGGGCACGGTAAAGCGGCGAGTCCGGGTAGGAGCCACTTATTATTTTTGTACGATATATCGTACAAAAATAAGTTTAGTGAGCTGACACCGAGTCCTAGTCCGGCAGCAAATAGATATTTAATTATGTCTAGGAAAAAGGTGGAAAAAGTGTCAGGTATTTTTTCTAAAATAAAAACATGACCAAAAAAATTATTATCGGAATTATAGTTATTATCGTGGCTGGTGTTGGGTATTACGCTATCTCTCCATTGTTTCAAAATGTGGTGGTAGATGACCCGCTTCCAAGTGGTTTTGAGGATTTGACCGAGGAGAAACAGGAAGAGATGCTCAAGGAAATGGACGAGGTCAAGCCGATGCCGCTAATGGACGATGAAGAAATTGTGCAGGAGCCAGAGTCCGATGAAGAATCTGTTTCAGAAATCTTTCCTGTGATGGGGACTGTTGGGCACTCGGCAAGCGGACATGTCCGCTTGCTTAACACAGCGGCTGGCACGGTGCTGCGCTACGAAAACTTCTCTACTATAAATGGACCGCGGCTCCATCTCTACTTAGCAAAAGATCTCAAAGCAAAGGAGTTTATAGATTTGGGACCGATCAAAGGAACAGAAGGAAACATAAATTACACGATTCCTGAGGGTGTCGATGTCAGTGAATACCGATACGTCATGTACTGGTGTGTTCCATTCAGCGTACTCTTCAACTACGCTGAAATAAACTAAACTACGGCCAAAACAGTTACTCTAAAAGAGTTATCGAAATACATTTGAAAATTGGACATGTGTATAAAGTGAGAGCCGCCCATGTCATCATGGGCGGCTTAGGTTTAGAACACAGCTGTATGGCAGCAACATGAGAGTGAAAAAGACCATAAGTACTATATTTCTTAACTTAACGAAGTCTTTCTCTCTCAACCACGCCAGTTTATGCTCGTTGTCCAAGTACTTCAAAAGATACCATGTGCTGTATGAGATGATGGCACATGCAAGCACAAAGATAAATGTGGCTTGTGACAGCATGGCCACCTCCTTTCGTAACCAGTGCTATTAAAACATCTTTATGGAGTCTTGCCTATTACGTCGTTTTCAATGTCCTGCAGGAAAATCTCGGTGTTGCGTCGGTGGCCGAAGTCGAATTCGTGCAGGTTGACCCTGCCGACGAGGCGAGGCCGTATCGCGACTCCTTCAGGTTCAAGAACGGTCATATCATCCTTCTCCAGGATCTCGTGGAGAAGAGCATCGCCGTGACCGTTCTCGCGCTACCGGTGCGGAAACAGGCCTCGAAGCCGGCACACGATTATCATTTCGTTGGCGCCTAAATCAGGCGATATGGGCACGCGAAGCATTGCTTCGCGTGCCCATTCTCTTTTTAAATAAAAAGCTAGTATAATAAAGGTATGCATAAGTTTGCTATTGGCATTGGAATTTTAATAATTATTGCAGTTATTGGGCTGTTTTCATTTGATAGTGAAAAAATAACTACATCAATTGACGACGAAGAAGTGAGTGAAGAGATAACGGACGACACTCAAGAGGTTTTAGATGAAAAAGACGGTATTGTTATCGACAAACCGGAAACACCTAAACCGCAGGCACCAGCTCCAACTCCAACACCGTCTGTTCCGGAGGAGCCTGAAGAAACGGATCCGGCAGACACTAGAGCTCCGTCCATTTCAAATGTTACTACTTCGAATGTAAGTGAGACTGAAGCGACTGTGTCGTGGGAAACGGATGAAATTTCAAATAGTAAAATTGTTTATAACAACACATCACCTGCAACAGGAGGCACGTCACAAATAGATACAAGCTTTACCACAACTCACAGTATTGCACTTTCAGGCCTTAACACTGGTACGACGTATTACTATGTTGTCTCATCGGCTGACACGGCCGGGAATACAGGAGTATCGGCGGAGCAATCTTTTACAACAGTTGCAGAAGTAGTGCTTGAACCAGAACCTACTCCAGAGGAGCCTGCGGCAGTAACCAACCTTATCGGCCACTGGACATTTAACGACGGCGCTGGAACAACGGCGGTAGACTCGTCAGGAAACAGCAATGACATTTCGTTTGTAAATATAGACTCAAGTATTGCATGGGTTGTCGGTCAGGTTGACGGCGCAGTTAAGTTTGACGGAGTGGACGATTATGCAACTATTCCACATTCGGAGTCACTAAACCTGGGCAGAGATGGAGAAAGTTACAGTATATCTTTTTGGTTTAAACGTGACGGCAGGCCACAAGGAGAACGACGCATTATAGGAAAGGGTGGAACGAGCGGCGCTTCACCGTTTATGATCAGATTTAATCAGAACGGATATCCATCGTTTAGAGTTTCAGACGGAATTTCAGCTACAACAATTACTCCAAAACAGGGGATGGGAAACAATCTATGGCATCATGTAGCGGCTGTACGGGACGGAAGTGCTAAAACTATTCGGCTTGTCGTTGATAATGAAGAGCCAATTCTTCCGATAGAAGATGAAACAACGGGAAGTATTGCGAACAGCTCTGACATTGTTATAAACCGCTATCATGTTGGCGGCACAGCATTTTTCTTTGATCCATTCAATCTTGATGACTTGAGAATATATGACCGCGCTATCTCAACAGAGGAAATCACAGAACTTTTTAACTCTGGAAGAGGACTTTAAAAAATCTTTTATATTCACAGTTTTAAGTAGTTTTTATAATAGGTGAATTTTTAGTTGTGTTACACTTAACATAGTAGCCACTGTATGAGGGCAGAGACATGAAGCGGAAACGCCGTAAAAGTATGATGCCGCCTTGGCATCGCTCTATGGCCCGAACTTTTTCTGCCATTTTTATCTGTCACATTTTGGCAATGTCATAAATTTGAAAAATCTTTGCTTGTGTGATTTGAACTTGAGCCTCCGCCGGAAACAGCGGAGGTCTTTTGTTTTGACTTTTCTATCTTCTTTTGTTTCTATTCTACTAGATTCAACAGGCGGATTAGGTGGAACATGGTTGAAGATCCGGAAGTACGCCGCTTTGTGCTTATTGTTCTTATCATACTCTTTCTTGTTGGCGTCTTAATATACCGTTGGTTCAGTATGTTGGGGCCAATCAATAAAGAGGCGCGCGAGCGCAATCGTAGGGCACTATATCTCATAAGTCTTTACAACAGGGACGTTGACGCACCTGATAATGTTCGTGAAGAGTTCAATCGAATGTGCTATAAGGGCGTTATCGAATTGATACCAATACAAGATGGTAAGACAGGCGAGCTTATGAGGCCTAAAGCACGACTAAGCCCGCAAGCGAGACATGAAGAGCATAATAATCCCGAAACGTAATTGTGTTGCGTTTCGGGATCTTTTGTTATAATTGTTACTGAACTTGTTACTTAACAAGTTCAGTAACAATTATGGGACGAAGAACGCTTAAAGAGAAAAATATTCGAAAATTGACACGCGTTGGGCGCGGGGGAGGCAGTCTCGGCCTTACCATCCCTATTGAGATTGTTCGGAGCCTAAAATGGAGAGAACGGCAGAAGGTTGTAGTGAAGAAAATCGGAAGCAAGATCATTATTTCCGACTGGAAGAAGTAAGTACACACTACTTCTGCGATTCAAAGTTGCTAAGTGACAATACGCTCTGGCTGATGTTATAACGTATGTATGTGCGGTATATTTGGATACGTCGGAACAAAAAACGCTTCTCCAATCCTTTTTAATGGTCTTAAAACGCTTGAATACCGCGGATATGATTCTGCGGGTATTTTTATTCCAGAGGCAGGAGTTTTAAAAACAGTAGGAGTGGTTGATGGGCTTTTGGAGCACATTGGCAGTAATTTTTTTGGAACATCCGGCATTTCACATACCAGGTGGGCAACCCACGGAGTGCCTTCAAAAGAGAATGCTCATCCTCATGGGGACTGCTCGAGTGAGCTTTTTATTGTTCACAACGGTATTGTTGAAAATTACCAAGAACTTAGAGACCGTCTCACAAAAAAAGGACATACAATTGTTTCCGATACGGACTCTGAAGTGCTCGCACATATTGTTGAGGAGCACTTTTTGCGAACCAAAAGTCTTGAGCGAGCCGTAACCAGCGCGCTAAAAGAAGTTCGTGGAACGTATGGTATTGCGGTTTTAAGCAAAAGTGATCCAAATACTATTGTTGTGGCACGAATGGGGAGTCCTATCGTCCTTGGTATTGGAGACGGTGAATATTTTGTTTCGTCAGATGCTTCGGCAGTGTTGGGGTATACAAAGCAGGTTATATACCTCAATGACGGCGAATGTGCGACCCTCACGCCAAAGGGGTACAGGATATTCACACTTCGACATAAGAAACGTACTAGGCGTCCCACTGACATCGACTGGGATATCGAAGAGGTTAAGAAGGGAGGTTATGAGTACTTTATGCTTAAAGAAATTATGGAGGCTCCAGATGTGCTTGCCGATAGTGCTCGCGGGCGCTTGGTTTCTGAGAAAGGTATGGCAAGACTCGGCGGATTGGAGGATGTAAAGGGTAAACTAAAACACGTGAAGCGAATAGTTATTACGGGTTGTGGATCTGCATACTATGCTGGGCTTGTTGGGCGTTCAATGCTTGAAGCATATACCGGTATTCCAGTAGAGGCAGAGCTTGCTTCAGAGCTTCGTTATCGCAGTGTGGTATTTGATAAAGGAACAGCAGTTTTAGCGATCTCGCAATCCGGCGAGACTGCAGACACACTTGCTGCAATTAGAGAAACAAAGCGTCACGGACTGTTAACACTCGGTATTGTAAACGTGGTTGATTCAACTATTGCACGAGAGACGGATGCTGGAGTCTACAATCACGCCGGACCTGAAATAGGTGTTGCATCAACAAAGGCATTTGTGTCACAACTTGAGGTGTTGGCACTTCTAACACTTTTTCTAGGACGAATGCATGGAATGTCTAAAAAGGATGGGGCAGAGCTTGCGCGCGGTATTGCACGGTTGCCTAAGAAAATGGACGAGGTTCTTAAAGAGGCCGGTCGCATTAAGCGCATTGCAAAAAAGTATTCAAAATATAATAACTTTCTTTTTTTGGGACGTACATATAACTTTCCAATTGCATTTGAGGGAGCTCTAAAGCTTAAAGAGGTATCATACATACACGCTGAAGGGTATGGTGCCGGGGAAATGAAACATGGTCCTATTGCCATGATAGATAAAAGTTTTCCCACAGTTGCAATAGTACCGAAGGATAGTGTGTATGAAAAAATGATTTCAAATATTGAAGAAGTCAAAGCTCGAGACGGAAAGGTGTTCGCTCTGGCATCTCGTGGAGATAAAAAAATAGAAAAGCTTGTGGATGACGTCGTGTATGTTCCGAAAACACATGAAGCACTTACTCCAATCTTGATGACGGTACCTCTACAGCTTTTTGCGTATTATGTCGGAGTTATGCGCGGTTATAATGTTGACAGACCGAGAAATCTTGCAAAATCAGTCACTGTTGAGTAAAACCCTTTTATTTACGGGATTAAATCATTCACAACTTATCCACAGTCTTATACCCAATTAATAATTGACACCGTGTAATGTTCCTACATACTTAATATTGTATCCGTTTATTCGTCCTCGTGATGTTTGGGCGGGTACAATGGAAGACGTCACCTCCGGGTGGCGTTTTCCATTGGGGGACATTTTATACACACACTTTTATACATACACAGAATCTTTTTTCTAATAACATTCTACCGTATCGCAACACCCACCAACATTCACGATCGTGAATGTTGGTGGGTATGTTTAATATAATTTTTTATAAGTTTTTTAATTAAAAAATAAGTTGTTTGTCAATAGTTTAAGTACACAGAAAAACAAAACAGTGGATTACTTCTTTGCGCGTGCTCTTTGTGTTCTTTACAATATATACAGAGGTCGAATTACAATTACTTTAGTACATACGTGTATACATGAAAAACAAAAGCACACTTGATTGGGCAATCTTTGTATTAGTTGTTGTTGGTGCATTAAACTGGGGCGCAATCGGAGCATTCGATACAGATGTGGTTGCTGATGTACTCGGTGCAGGATCAGTAGGAGCGGATGTTCTCTACGTCCTCATCGGTCTCGCCGGCCTCTACATGGTTTACATGGCTTCCAAGAAGCGATAAATCTTTTTTGGCAGCGCGACAGTCGCGCTGCTTATAAAGGATTTCTCAAAAAGAAGACCCAGCCTTTACAGGTTAGGGTCTTTATTTTTTTGCGTATGGAGGATAACGTGGTGTTAGACCTCTATGCCAAGTCGATTAGCCTCTGTTTCGAGTTCCTCTACTGAAGCATTGGGATCGACACCAGCTTGGATGAGCGATTGCTCAATCATTGCTTCCATCGTATCTCCACCGATTTCAGCAAGCGTAGGATCTGTATGGGCGATAATGGCTTCAACCAATTTTGCCCTGCGGTTGGTTTTATTTTTGTTCCTGTCGTTGAATACGGCATCTTCAGGATCCAGCTTCATGGCACCTATCTTTCGTTTTATTAACACTGAAAAGATACATTTACTCAATAAAAACTATCATAAATTTTTTTGCGGTCAAATTTTGCTTTTTGACTTCTGTTTTTGCGGCGTATGATGGCGATGATAGTGAGAGCGTTAGCAATACAGCGAGCAGGACTTTCATCACAACCTCCTTTCTATATTTATAGAATCATATTGCAAGATTACAGTCAATCTTCGCGTGATATAATCGCGGAGTGAATGATAAGAAATTAAAAGAGAGAAAAGATCGTGCGGCAAAACTTATAAGAGAGCTTAGGAAGTTTTTTCCAAATGTGAAAATTGCTCTCAAATATGGAAACAACTGGGAACTTTTAGTTTCGGTAATTCTCTCGGCGCAATGCACTGATAAAAGAGTAAATATTGTTACTCAAGAGTTATTTAAAAAATACAGAACACTTGATGATTATGTTAGTGCAGACATTTCAGAGTTTGAAAAAGATATTAAATCAACCGGGTTTTATAAAAACAAAGCAAAAAATATTTTGGCCGCAGCAAAGCTTGTTAATGAGAAGTTTGGTGGGAAATTACCAAAGACAATGGAAGAAATGCTTACAATTCCGGGAGCTGCGCGCAAAACCGCAAATGTTGTACTTGGAAATGCACACGGTGTAGTGGAAGGAATTGCAGTCGATACGCACGTGCGTCGTTTTGCAATCCGTTTTAATTTGTCCGATTACGCAGATCCTGTACGGATTGAAAAAGATTTAATGGAGATTGTACCGAAAAAGGATTGGTTTAACTTTACGTATCTCGTCATTGAATATGGTAGACACATGGCACCAGCGCGGCGTCACGATACCTCAAACGATACATTAGTGAAGATTTACCCACCTGCGGCCACGAAGTGGCCTACGGCGAGGTAAACCCGCCTGCGGCAAGTAGGTGGCCTAAGGCAAGGTAGTAATCTGTTACAATAATAATATGAAAAAGGTAGCGATTTTTGATGTTGATGGCACAATATTTCGTTCAAGTCTTTTGGTTGAGCTTGTTGAGAGGCTTGTTGAAGAGGAAATTTTTCCACAAAATGCGAGAGAAGAATATCAAAAAGAATATGCATTATGGCTTGATCGAAAAGGGGACTATGACGACTACATTGACACGGTCGTAAAGTCATTTATGACATACATAAAGGGAGTGCACTATGGAGAATTTATGAATGTCTCAGAGGCGGTTGTTTTTGAACATCAAAATCGTGTGTACCGTTATAGTCGGGACCTCATAAAGGATTTAAAAAAGAAAAAATATTACCTCTTGGCAATATCGCAATCTCCGAAAGCCATTCTTGAAAAGTTTTGTAAACAGCTTGGTTTTGACAAAGTATACGGTCGCATATACGAATTAGGGCCTGAAGATAAGTTCACCGGCGAGCTTGTCGATGTGCACCTTATTTCAAATAAGGCAAACATTGTGAATCGGGCAATTGAGAAAGAGGGCCTCACACTTGAGGGTTCCGTGGGAGTGGGGGATACGGAGAACGACGTCTCATTTCTTGAAATGGTTGAGAAGCCAATCTGTTTTAACCCAAACAGTGGGCTCTATCGTCACGCAAAACGTCTCGGTTGGAAAATAATCGTCGAGCGCAAGGACGTTATCTACGAGCTTTAATGGAACAAATACATGTTACAGAAGAACAGTTAAAAAATGGTGTGTGGAATTTTTTAGTTTCTGTTGGCGAAAGCAAGCATAAGGTTAGCGTCTCGGAAGAATACTGGAATGATCTTACAGATGGAGATGTTTCTCCGAGCGAGCTTGTTGAAAAGTCCTTCCAATTTCTGCTCGCCCGAGAGCCGGTAGAGTCAATCCTGCCGTCTTTCGACCTTACGCAGATCAAGCAACATTTCCCCGAATATGAGGAGAATTTGCGTACTCTGTAGTCCACAGGATAAGCATGGACAGGGGTTTTAGTGGAGTATAATAGATAGCATGAATACCAACATGCTTATTGTGGCGGCTGTAGTTATTGCGCTTCTTATTGGCGCTTTTTTCTTATTTGGCGAAGCCACTCCAGTGAATGATGAAGAGGCTGTAGAGGGATTTGGCAGTGAGTTATTTGATAAAGCCCAAGATCCTGCTTCGGAGGCAATTCAAGAGGCAACGGACGCTGTTCCTGAAACAAATCCGCTTGAACGTGTTGAAACAAATCCGTTTAAGGGTAAGACTAATCCGTTTGCACAATAACTATGACAATAACACGAAGAGAGCTTGGCATAGCAATTCTAATAGTTTTATTTGGAATGCTTGTAAGTGTGGGTATAGTCGCTCATGCACAAGGCGCTGATCCTATTGATGACATTACATATCCAATTGCCGAGCTTGATAATTGTGGAAGTGAGTCAGAGTGTTTGGCGTATTGTGACGAGCCTGGAAATCTGGGCCAGTGTTTGGACTTCGCTGAAGCACACAGTCTTATGACTCCAGGTGAAATTGAGCATGCGAGAGTATTTCAGTCTATAGGAGCGATTGGTCCCGGCGGATGTACTGGGCAGGAAGAATGTGAAATATACTGTGATGATATAGCGCATATTGACGAATGCATTGCCTTCGGGGAAGAGCACGGCCTTATTCCTCCAGGTGAGCTTGAAGAAGCAAAGAAAGTTGCAGAGGCGCTTCAGGCAGGAGCGACACTTCCCGGTGGTTGTAGTAGTAAGGATGAATGTGAAGTGTACTGCGAAGATCCTGGACACATTGACGAGTGTATTGCATTTGCCGAAGCCGCAGGGTTTATGCATCCCGATGAGCTTGAAGAGGCAAAGAAATTTGCAGATCTTATGAAGGAGGGAGATACACCTGGTGGTTGTCGTGGTAAAGAGGAATGTGAAGCATACTGCGATAGCGACCGGCATTTCGAAGAATGTATTTTATTTGCTGAGAAAGCGGGTGTCATTCCGCCCGAGGAACTTGAAATGATTAAAAAGACTGGTGGCAGGGGTCCTGGCGGATGTCGTGGGCGAGATGAGTGTGATGCATTTTGTAATAATACAGCAAATCAAGAGGCATGTTTTGCATTTGCACAAGAACACGGTTTGCTATCAGATAAGGACTTAGCTCGTTCACGCGAGGGAATTGATCGTATACAGGAAGGGTTGTCGCATGCTAGCCCGGAGGTTCTTTCATGTCTTGAGGAGAGGCTTGGAAACGCGACGCTTGCTGAAATTCGATCGGGCGACTTTTTCCCGTCTCCTACGGTGGGAGAGGCAATGAAAGGGTGTTTTGAACAGTTTGGCGGACCTGGACCAGGAGAGGAGGGTAGAATTCAGGAAGCGCTTAGCTTTGCTAATCCGGGCACACTTAATTGTATTGAAAGAGAGTTAGGTCCAGACAGTTTTGCACGTATACAGCGGGGTGATCTGTCAGGTCTTGGTCCTCAAACGGGCGAGATTTTCCAAGGGTGTTTTGAGCGGTTCATGCAACACGATGAAAGTGAAGAATTTCCGGTAGATCACGGGGATATTCCTGTTTTGGAGGACGGAGTATTTCCAAGTGATATACCATCTGGTTTTATTCCAGAACACGATGGTACTTCTGTGCCGGACATACACGACATTCCGATTGTTCCGGATCACATTGATATTCCGGACGGTATCCAACTGCCGCCTGTAGGAAGTGAAATTCCAGATGATTTTTCTCACCCGGAGGATTCCAATCTGTTTAAAAAGTTTATACCGTCGGACCCAACTCAGTCAGGAATTAATCTGAATTTACCTCTGTCAAACATTCTGAACGCATTTCAACATTCGTTTTAGGTAAAAACAAAAAACACCTCCGTAAATTCGGAGGTGTTTTTTGTTTTGGTCGCTTATTGCTGTTGTCCCATTCCAGGATCCTGTGGTGGAGTTTGAGTTGGCGGTGTTGAGCCTCCTCCACCTCCTCTTATGCCTCCAAAAGACATACCTTTTGCAAACCCGAAGTAGAGTAAGATAACACCAACGATGACGTGGAGAAGATCAGATGCAAAGTTTGACTGAATGAAACCGAGAATCATTCCGTCTCCCGCGATGAAACCAAGCACCGCAAGAATAACTAGAACGACTCCGATAACTTTTGTAGCAAGTGCGTCCTGACCTTTCCATGCTGCTCCTAGAAGTACAAGACCAGCCACAATATTTATGATGTTGTGTATTGTGTCTGTCTCAAATATTCCTAGCACCGGATCATTAAAGAATCCGACAATTCCCACTACAGCGAGAATTGCACCAAAGACGTACAAAACTGTTTTATTCATATGCACGTTGTTGTCTTAATAAAGTCGACCAAATCATTTGTTTAGACACCCTCATTGTAGCACATTGGTCTATACAGTCGTTTTAGTAATCCACACCAAAAATGTCCAAAAAAGCCTTTATTTTAAGGGTTAATAGATAACTCTGTTGCTATACTCCAAGGAGAACTGGGATGACAATAGGGCGTTTATTTGTTTTTTGGAAAAGGAACCTGCTTACATTATCAGCCAAGTTTGCCTTTATATAGTCAAAGTTAACAGGATTCATTCCTGATGCGGTGTCTTCTGCGGTTTTTTTGATTAGAAGTCGCGTTTCCTGAAGAAGTTCTTGAGATTCTCGCAAATACACGAATCCACGTGAAATAATGTCAGGAGATTTCTTAAGTTTTCCGGTCTTCACGTTCATTACAGCGATAATTACAAACATACCGTCTTGAGCAAGCATTTGACGGTCACGCACAACAACTTCCTGTACATCTCCTATTGTAAATCCGTCTACCATAACCATGCTCGCAGGAACTTTTTCCTTAAGTATATGCATTTTTGTATCACCAATAATGTCAATAACACTTCCGTTGTCAGGAATGACCACATCTTTTTTAGGAAATCCTGAATCAATCACAGCACGTGCGTGACAGCAAAGCATTGAATGGAAGCCGTACGCCGGCATAAAAAACCGAGCACCGACTTGTTTGTTAATCCACGCAAGCTCTCCTGCATTCCCGTGTCCCGTTGAGTGCACATCGGAAACACGATAGTGGATAATGTGTGCACCGTGTCGGTATAGATTATCTTTTAGTTTCTGGACAGAAATTTCATTTCCCGGAATAACTGATGAGGAGAGAACAATCGTATCTCGTTCAGTGAGTTTTATATGTTTGTGTTTTCCTGTTGCAACACGCATGAGTGCGGCAAACTCTTCTCCTTGAGCTCCAGTTGCAAGAACAACGATTTTATCGACAGGGTAGTCGCTCATTTGTTCGGTTGGAATAATTGTTCCTTTCTTTACTTTCAGTATTCCGGCTTTTTCTGCAATTTCAATATTTGCCTTAATACTTCGCCCTTCGGTAACAACTTTCTTGCCGTATTTTTCACAGTATTCAACAATTTTAATCATACGCTCAAACTGTGAAGAAAACGTACCGATTATAAGACGTCCTTTCGTGTCTTTTACTATTTTTTCAAGTGTTTTATGTACGTCTTGTTCGGTGATTGAAAATCCTGGCTTTTCTGCATTAGTAGAGTCTGCAATGAAAAGCAGGTTTTTCTTCTTTCCGATAGCAGTCCACTTCTTCTTTTCTTCCTCGGTAGGTTCGCCGTCAATATGGTCAAGCTTCAGGTCTCCAGTTATAACAATATTCCCGTGCTTTGTTTCGAATATAAATCCCATAGAATCCGGTATGGAGTGAGTTACAGGAAAGGAATTTATCGTCATATCCCCGATTTTAATTCGTTCGTTTGGTTCGATTAATTTAATATCAAGTTTTGGCAAGTGGGGGAATTCTTCCTGCCTCTTTTTAATCATGACGGAAGTAATATATCGGGTATATATAGGGGGATTTCCTATGCGTTCAAGAATATACGGAATACCTCCTATATGATCAAGGTGTGCATGTGTTACAAGTAGCCCTCTTATCTTGCTCTTATGTTCTTCAAGATATTTTGTGTTTGGGAGTACGTAGTCGATTCCTGGGGCATCACCTTCTGTTACGAATTGAAATCCTGCGTCCACAATAAACATGTCTTTCTCGGTTTCAACAAGTGTCATATTTCTTCCAACTTCTTCCACTCCGCCAATAGGAATAACACGAACAGCGTCTTTTGGTACTGGTGGAATTTTTGAGATGCTTCCCTTAAGAGAGTTCTGCTCTGTTTTTCTTGTGCGGGAAATCATGCGCCTCGAATTGCGCATAGGACTTCCACTCTTTCTTTTTCGTGATTGTGTTTTTTTATCTATCATTAATTTTCAAAGAAGTACCATACCTTGTCTGTTTCTATATACCACTCGTGAATGTTTAAAAAACGTTCACCCGATGTGGTTACAGAACCAAGTTCAAGTCCCTGTACTTTTTTTGGTGTTACATAAATAAAGTCTGGTGCGTACATGAATACTGCGGGGATGTCTGCTTTAATTTCCTCTTCAAATTGTTCGTACCGTTTTATACGTTCTTCTCTTTCTGAAAGTGTACGTGCTTCTTCTAAGAGTCTGTCTGCGGTTATGTTTGCATAAAGTGCAATATTGAGGCCGGGGTCATTCCTTTGTGAAGAGTGCCAAAATGCAAACAGGTCAAGTTCTCGTCCAACTATTTCTCCAAACAATAGCGCCTCATATTCTCGCGGGCGTATGACGTTTTGATTTAGATCTCCAGGCTCAAAAATTCGAAGAGTTACCTGTGCTCCTAATTTTTCCCACTCGTCTTTAATAATTGCTGCTGCGGCTTTAAGCTCTGGGGTGTTTGAAGTTGCAATGGAGAAGGAAAGTGTTAGTTCAGATTTTTTTACAGTTTTTTTCCAAATACCTTCGTCTCCTTGCGCCCACCCATTTCTTTCAAGTATTTCTTTTGCGCGTTCAATTCTCGAAGATTTTTCAAATGATGCTTGTACGGAAGAACGAAGAACTCCGGGAGGAATAGGACTTTTTATTTCAGTTCCATACCCACCCAACACTTCGTTAACAATGCGCTCTTTATCAAGTGCAACGTCAAGAGCTTTGCGAACTTCAAGGTGCGTAAACACTGGAGCTTTACTTTGGTTGAAAAATACAGCAAATATTCGTGGTAGTGGGGAACGTACAATTTCACTGTCGTTATGAACTTCAGTCAGTTTTTCTGGAGATACACCACTCATGCTGTCTACATCTCCTCTCAGATAGTTTTTAATAAGCTCATCTTCATTTGAATATATTCGTATTGTGACGCGATCTATATATGGCCTTCCAATTGCATAGTCTTCAAAAACCGTAAACTCATACAACTCTGGTATTCCAACGGAGCTACGTTCAATTCTTTGTATTTTATATGGCCCTGAACCTATCGGCTCTATATTATGTGTACTGAATGCAAATTGTTCTGTATTTGTGTGTTCCCACATATGCATAGGTAAAATACCTATGGTTGTGTTCTCAAGAAATGGCGCATATGGTTGCTGGAGTACAAAGTTAATTTCACGTTCATTCACCTGTTCAACCCCAACTCCTTCCCAGTTGGCGCGCTTCGGGCTTTTTAAGAGTGAATCCTTTGCTTTGCCTATGGTAAAAACAATATCGTTTGTGGTTACAGGTTCGCCGTCATGAAAAACTGCGTCGTCTCTCAATACAAAGTTGTATATAAGTCCATCTTCTGAAATGGTATAGCTTTCTGCTAGATCGGGGATGAATTTTCCTTCTGGAGTAGCTTTAAGTAGTCCTGAATATACCAGAGCTGTTAGATCTCTATCAGCGTCTGAAAGCGCAAGTAGTGGATTAATAAATCTAGGAGAGCCAACTATTCCTTCAGAGGTAGAACCTCCTTTGGCTGGTACTTCAACAAGAAGAAATTGGTTAACACTATATAAAATACCCCCTACACTTATAAGAAGCAGTCCAACAAGTACAGAAACAAAAATACGTTCAGATCTAGAAAGTGTTTCAAGAGCGGCTTTGAACGTCGCTTCTTTTTTCAAATGAAACTGTTTATTAAGGAGCCTACGACGCGGGGTCTTGCTCCAGCTCGGAGATTCGTCTGTTGTAGTCATAATGGTACAGAAATTGGTTCTGTTTGTACCGTATTGTTAGCTTTTAGAGTTTAAGAAATGATTAGATTTAAGAATGCAGAGACGGCAAAGAGAACTGCAAGAGTGATACTGCCGTAGAATAAAAACCGCTCCGCTCCTCTTCGCTTGTTGAATGTTGCGGAAAAATTATCTCCACCAAATGCTCCTCCGAGCCCCGCTCCTCTTTGTTGGAATAGAATAGCGACAATGAGGAGAATGGCAAGGACGACCTGAATGTAAGGCAAAACTGTAGCCATGAATGTTCCAGGTACTATACCAGAAGGTATTCTCGTGTGCAAGTATAGAAGTTTGACTTCTTAAAAAATCCACGTATAATCTTGCCACATTGTTTGGTCATAATCGTTATATATAGTGTTATGAAAAAGGACTCAAAGCGCGGCACAGAGACAAAATCAGCAAAACTTGGAATTACTCCGCTAGGAGACAGGGTTTTAATCAAACCTATGTCAGAAGAGGATCTTAGAAAAAAACTTCCATCTGGGATTATTCTTCCAGAGACTATCGATAAGGAAAAACCGGCACAGGGGAAGGTAGTTTCGGTTGGTCCAGGTAAGCGCGATGACAGAGGAGTGGTCGTGCCTGTAGAGGTTCAAGTTGGTGACCGTATAGTGTTTTCGAAGTATGGATATGATGAGGTTTCAATAAATGATGAAGAATACTACATTATTAGTGAAAGTAATGTTCTAGCAGTTATTAAATAGTATGGCAAAACAAATTGTTTTTGACGAAAAAGCACGAAAGTCTCTTAAAGCCGGTATTGATACCGTAGCCGACGCTGTGCGTGTGACACTTGGTCCACGTGGAAGAAATGTTGCTCTTGATAAAGGGTATGGTGGACCAACAGTTACTAATGACGGTGTGTCAATCGCCAAAGAGATTACCATAAAGGACAAGATTGAAAATATGGGTGCCGAGATCGCAAAAGAAGTTGCAAACAAAACAAATGATGTTGCAGGTGATGGTACGACTACGGCAGTTCTTCTTACTCAGGCAATTGTCTCTGAGGGAATGAAACAAACGAGTATGGGACTTTCTGCGATGGGTGTTCGAACAGGAATTGAACATGCACGCGAACAAGTAGTCGACGTTCTTCACAGTCTTGCAACTCACATTGGTAGTAAAGAGGAAATCAGGCAGGTTGCCACTGTTTCATCAGAATCAGAAGATATTGGAAAAACAATCGCTGACACAATCGATAAAGTTGGTGAAGATGGCGTTGTGACGGTTGAGGAGTCTCAATCATTTGGTATTGAGCCAGAATTTGTTGAAGGTCTTGAGTTTGACAAGGGGTATGTATCTCCGTACATGATTACTAATTCAGAGCGTATGGAGGCGGAATATAAAGACCCGCTCATTCTCATTACAGACAAGAAACTTACTTCAGTGCAAGAAATACTTCCTCTTCTTGAAAAAGTCGCACAAGTTGGCAAAAAAGAGCTTGTAATTATTGCCGATGACGTTGAGGGTGAAGCCCTTACAACATTTGTTCTAAACAAACTTCGTGGTTCATTCAATGTTTTGGCTGTAAAAGCTCCAGGCTATGGAGACCGTAAGAAAGAAATGCTAGAGGATATTGCTATTGTTACTGGTGGCCAGGTGATTTCAGACGATGTAGGTATTAAATTTGAAAATGCAGAGGTGGCAATGCTTGGTAAAGCTGGACGAGTTGTCGCAACTAAAGACAACACAGTGATTGTAAACGGCAAGGGAAAGAAATCAGGTATAGAAAATCGTGTTGCACAGCTTAGAAAACAGCTTGAAATGAGTGATTCTAAGTTTGATAAAGAAAAAATTGAAGAGCGTATTGCTAAGCTTTCTGGTGGTGTTGCAGTTATTCGCGTCGGTGCGGCAACTGAAACAGAGATGAAATACTTGAAGCTTAAGATTGAAGATGCAGTAAATGCAACTAAAGCCGCTATTGAGGAGGGAATTGTTCCCGGAGGCGGCACCGCACTTATTAAAGCTGCAACAAAAGTTGCTCAATCTGTGAAAGATAAGAAAATGAGTAAGGAGGAAGAGATTGGGTTTAACATTGTGCTAAAAGCTCTCGAAATGCCTTTAAAGCAGATTGCCGTGAATGCCGGCAAGGATGATGGTTCAGTTATTGTTGAGAATGTTAAGAAATCGCGGGGTAATGCCGGATATGATGCAGTGAATGACGAGATTGTGTCAGACATGATCTCATCTGGTATCGTTGATCCTGTAAAAGTAACCAGAAGTGGGGTTGAGAATGCAACGTCTGCTGCAGCAATACTTCTTACCACTGAAGCCGCTATTGCAGAGGAACCGGAAGAAAAAACATCTCATGCCGGTGGAATGCCGGCTCCAGGTGGAATGCCTGACATGGGAGGTATGATGTAATAAAAAAAAGCCTCTAATGAGGCTTTTTTTGATTGCTAACAATTCTTCTTTATGATTGAATGAGGTACAACTTACTACAAGCTAACAAATAATTTTATGACTATTTTATATATTATTCTCGGCGTTATTACTGCTATTATTCTTTGGGCAGTATGGGCATACAATAATTTTGTAACACTTACTAATCGTACTAAAGAAGCGTGGTCTGATATCGACGTACAGCTCAAGCGGCGCTATGACCTTATACCCAACCTTATAAATGCTGTTAAGGGATATATGAAGCATGAAAAGGGAACTTTTGAGAAGGTGACTGAAATGAGAGTGAAAGCAATGGGTGCCGAGGGTACGGCGAATAAGGGTATGGCTGAAAATATGCTTACCGACGCGCTCAAATCTCTTTTTGCTGTTGCAGAAAATTATCCGGACCTTAAAGCAAATGAAAACTTTGTTGAGCTTCAGCGTGAGCTTACGGATACTGAAAATAAAATTCAAGCCTCAAGGAGGTTCTACAACACAAATGTTCGAGACTTAAATATCGGACTGGAGTCATTTCCACAGAGTATTATTGGAAATATGTTTAAATTCCAAGCCCAAGAGTTTTTTGAACTCGATGAGAGTGAGTCAAAAGCCGCTCGAAAACCAGTTGAGGTTAAGTTCTAATTAATGCCGGCGGAAAAAATTAGTATAGAAGGCGCAAAGAAGGAAAAACTTTTCTACTTTGTGGCAAACGTTGTTGTATATCGAGAGAGCGACAAGCGGTGTCTTGTTCTAAAGCGTGACACAAGAGAAAAAGTACATCCGGGTAAGTGGGCGGTTCCCGGAGGTAAACTTGAATGGAGTGACTTAGATATTAGCAAGCCCACTCGTATTAATGGTGACGTACTTGATTTTGAAAATGCAGTAGAAGAGTTATTGCGACGGGAGGCATATGAAGAGGCTGGTATTGAAATACAGAATGATCTTCGTTATATTAACAGCGTTTCATTTATACGTCCCGACGAAACACCAGTTGTGCTGGTAAAGTTTGGAGCAAAGTACAAAAGTGGCGAGGTTGTACCTGAAAAAGGCGCTTTTACTGAATTTGCATGGGTAAATGTTTCTGAAGTTAAAGAGTACGACTGCATTCAAGGCGTGGATAAAGAGGTTGAAGAAACAATCAAACAGTTTTCTTAAAGGTTATGTATAAACAACAAGATAGAAATATTCGAAAAACGTGGCTTCTAATGCTTACATTTTTTATTGTTGTTATAGGTGTTGGGTGGGCGTTTTCGTACCTTTTTAATAGTCCGGTTATTCTTTGGATTGCGGTTGGCTTCAGTATTTTGATGAATGTTGGTGCGTATTGGTACTCGGACAAGATTGTACTTCGTATGTCAGGGGCCAAGGCGGTTGCACGCCGTGAACACAAAGAGCTTTGGAATATTGTTGAAAATTTATCCATTACCGCCGGACTTCCAATGCCAAAGTTATACATTATAGGAGATTCCGCACCTAATGCTTTTGCTACAGGACGAGATGAAAAACATGCTGTAGTTGCGGTAACAACAGGACTTCTTTCGATGCTTAATCGCACTGAACTCGAAGGAGTAATTGCACACGAATTATCACATATACAAAACAGGGACATGCTTGTAATGACAGTAGTTGTGGTTCTTATCGGATTTGTAGTACTGTTGTCTGATTTCTTTTTGCGTATGTCTCTCTTTGGGCACGCTCCAGCCGCACGGGGTGGAGATGATCGAATGCGAATCGTAATGATTATCGCAGGATTTGCCCTTGCAATCTTGGCCCCAATTATTGCGCGCCTCATTCAACTTGCAATTTCAAGGAAGAGAGAATTTCTTGCTGATGCCTCTGGAGCACTTTTAACTCGGTATCCAGAAGGACTAGCTTCGGCGCTTGAGAAGATTAGCTCGTATAAAAAACCAATGCAGAAAGCTAATCATGCAACGGCACATTTATTTATTTCAAGTCCTTTTGGCGGACAAAGTGCGCGTGGTTTTTTGAATAAGCTTTTTATGACGCATCCTCCTGTTTCTGATAGGGTAAAAGCTCTACGAAGCGCATGAAAAAACTTTTTATCGCAACTGCACTACTTCTCAATTACAGGAACTAATAGCTGGCTTGGATACTTTTTCGATGAGATAATCTTACACTTGCCCTTGGTATTGCCTAGATAGGTAAAAACTTGATGAAGTTTGCCTTGCTTGTTAAACCACTTACCTTGCAAAATAAGTCTTAATTCGTCTCCTTTTGCAAAAAAGGTTGCAGATGAGGTAAGTTTTATTTCAAGTTTTGCCACCTCGTTTCTTTCAAGCGGTTTTAGGGTATCAAAATCATAATCAGGCATATCGTGAGCGTTTGAGCTTTTGATGGTTTCTCGGAGCGCAACTCGTAAAGCACTCTTAGTAACGATATCATTTTCAAATCCGGCAACACCTTCAAAATTAACTTCTTTACCATTATGAAATTTTTGAATTCCCGCAAAAATATTAGCGTCATCACAGTCTTCAAGCTTTATATTCAAAGTCAACTTCATTGGACCCACAATTTCTGTGTCGCGTTTGAAAATGTAAGAATAAGCGAGTGAGCTATTTTTTAAATCAAATTCATTTTCTGATTTTGGAACATTTGAGTCTTTGGATAATGTTTTGGTTTCCGCATTTAGATAGAATGGTGTCCATACAACATTCTCAGGTGGCCACTTGTTTTCATATCGAACTTCTTTAACCATATCTCCAAACTCTCGTACCTCAAGACGAACTTTTGGGTTGTCTGGCATGCCATTATCAATTCCTTTCAGAAAATAATCAAAGAACTTCAAAACCAGCGCTGTAGCTTCATCGCTGTAATACTCCGTCCATTCACCGCCTCTGTGGGTGTAAAGCCACTTGTTTTTTGAGGCGACTTTTTCGTAAAAGCGTTCACTACCGCTACTGTGGAACATTTGAGTTGAAAAACTGATGCAGTTTAATGTCGGAATAATAATTTTCTCAAAATCAGCCACAAAAGACTTCCACCAGCCATCTCTTGTTTCTCTTTTTAATTGTTCTTTTCTAAAATCAAAGCCATGCCCACCGAAAGTTTTAAGTTTACTGAAAAAGAACGGAGTAAAGCCATCTTCTCGCACACCTCCGGGGTAGAACCAATCTTTATACAAATCAGACACGCCTTCCCACGGGCAAATGGCTTTAAGATGTGGTGGATTCATTTCCGCGACTTTATACTGATTCATTGCCAAATATGAGACTCCGAAAAGCCCCACATTCCCGCTGGACCACTTTTGCTTCCCAGCCCATTCTATAGCGTCATACAGATTTTCAATCTCTTCTTTGCCAAAATAAACTTGTGGCTTCTTTCCTCTTGGAGATATTCCAAAACCTTTTTTGTCAATATTTATTACAACATAGCCATTCTTGGCAGCCCAAAAGTCAGGATCCGGAACTTCAAAACTTGTTTCGTCTGAAATTGTAATTTTTCCAGGAATTCTTGCCAGGCGATATTGAATCAATATATGCCCGTCTTTGCTTAGAACATCTTTGCGCCCGGGATAAAGAGAAAGAAGCACGGGAAAAGGACCCTTTTGTGTCGGAATATAGATATTTGCGCTCAGATAACTACCGTCACGCATCGGAATATGGACATCTCTTAGGATTTCCATATTTGAACTTGCTTTCTTTACAAAAATATTGGTAGGACGTATTAAGCTTTTGATGCGTTTGAATATCTGCGCGAGTGAATTCCTTTTTTGTATAACCATTTTGTTATTGTATCTATTCTAGTTAAAGAATGAAATTTATAAATAAAT
>CEPX01181559.1_pt1 | contig 26256 bp, 18 predicted proteins | sample 361361 | NCBI WGS metagenome assembly CEPX01 (sample SAMEA2619974, study PRJEB7988) | marine metagenome | biome: marine biome (ENVO:00000447); feature: mesopelagic zone (ENVO:00000213) & marine oxygen minimum zone (ENVO:01000065); material: "saline water (ENVO:00002010), including plankton...
TCAATGAATATGCTCCATCATCCACTTTTACGCTCGTTGTATACTGGCTCCAGCTATCCGGCTCTGGAGAACCCATCAAATCTGTTTGGATAGGCACATCAATTGTGTTGTTTTTTGTTACACCTGTAATCTTTACCAAATAACCCCTTAATGGTATGAAGTCATTTGATGTGCTTGTTGCTGTTATCCATGCTGTTCCATTATATGTGTAAACAACTGATATTTGGCCACTATCATTCAAGGCTTTCCAGGTAGGTGTTGAGTTTACATCATGCGGAAGACTAAATCCATTCCATAATATCTCTCCGTTATTGTCCGCAGTCCATACCATTGCATGGTCATAGATATCTAATGGACCTGACCTATTTGATATTGGATTGCCTGCTGGATCGGTTATTGAGGTTGACCCATTCGCTAGTATTATTCCCTGTACTTTTCCACTGCCGTTAAAGATGCCTCTTAACCAGATAGTCATATTGCTACTAATCGCGAAATTCATCTTATTGTGTTGGGTTTGGTCTCTTAGCCATACAGCTCCTTGATCTGCTGTATCATTGCCATCGAATGAGCCGCTTGTATTACTCCCGTTTGTTAGGTAAATAAGGTTGCTAATATTAGTAGTAGTATTACTATTAACATAATCAGTAGTAACATTTTCACTAAACTTCAATATTAAAAAGTTTTGTCCTCCTTGTCCTCCTTGCTCTCCTGTGCTTTCATTGTAATCAAAACCAGTGTCATTATACCATACCATTAACAATGTTGGCAGTGTTGTGTCTATTGTGAAGTTATTCGAGATATTTGCAGCCATTGCATTATAACCAATATCCCTTGCTCCGCTTACATTAATAATAGTCAATCCATCCATAACATCAGTTTTAAATGCGTGGTCTATGAGATACGAGCCATTCCAGACAGTCTCGTTTTCCCATTTTCCCAGTACCACAATGGTGGTTGTGTTGTCAATTGGGTGCAGTGTTACATTGATAGTGCTTGTGTTTGACCAGTCCATGTATTCATTAAAGGTTACAGTGAATGTAACATTTCCTGCTTTTGTTGGCGTGGTATCATTTAATGAAATCGCTGTAAATACATTTGGCGTTACTACATCTGGTGTATAAGTGCTGCTGTTGAGCCAGCCTAATGCTGTTGTGTTCGATAATTGGGTCATATTATTTCCTGCCAGATCACCGAAAGTCAGGTTATGAGTCCATACATACAAAGTATCTGTCCTCCATGATGAGAGATTAGCATTCTGTTCTCCTGTAAGGTTAATCTGGATAGTGGTTGTATTCTCCATTACATTTACTAAAGCACCTCCTAAAGATATCTTTTTCACACTGGTGTTTGATGAGTTACTTTCATTTGCTATAAACACATTTATAAGGAATGTGTCTGTTGCCGATCTGTTTGGATACATTTTCTCGCTAAAGGTAAAATTAATGGTCCTTGTTGCATGGTCATAGGCAGCGCTTGTAAGATCTGGCCTTGTTATATCTAGTTCAAATTCATTCAGGCTCTGGTTTACAACCGCGTTAATCATGTTATCAGAGGTATCATTGAATGCTCCTTCCAATAAGCTTATATTTAATGTTGGTGAGCTAGCATTCATGGTCCAGCCAAGTATCGTGTCCCTATGGGCTGTTGATAAAGTTATATTAGAATAGTTAAATGCCTGGTTGTAGGTTACTGACTCGTTCTGTGCATTTAAGACAAGATAATCCGTGGTTCCTGCTACTGAGTTATTCATAACCAAATGTATTCCCTCAAGGAAAGTTGCTTCCACTGGCTCATCAAACCTTAATATTAAGTACCTGTTGCTGTAATTATAGCTTAGGTTAAAGGTTCTGAGGGTTGGCTTTATGCCGTCTGTTGGGGTTACACTGCCAACACCAGTAGTATTACCATAAGCAATGTTCCCAGCATAATCTGAGATATTATGCACTGCATCTGTGGAATTTAGGTAAACAGTTGGTGTTCCATTTGCGCCAATCAGGTTATGGAATATCAAAGTAGTGTTTGTGCTGTTCTGTGTAAGCAATGCTGCCGCTGTATAATTAACTCCTCCATAAGTCATATAGAAAGATTTTACAGTCAAAGAATCCATCCATATTACCTCACTGAATGTGATATTAATGCTTGTGTTTGTGCTTGCGCCTGCTATGCCTGTGCCGTTTGTAACAGCTGTTGAAAACGTAGGCAGTGTGTTATCAATTGAAATATTGAAGTCCAAGTTAAATGCTGTGTATGTTTCATAAGTGTCATTATACCCAGCTATTATAGTAAAGTTATGAAATCCATCTAAGTTATTATTTTGGCCGATTGTAACATTAAACGCAAACCATGTGGTTGTATTAGTGCAAGTGCCAGCCGCAGTACCGTTTGTTATGAATGGGGCTGCGCTTCTGTTCCAGCTAAGCACATGCTGCTCATTAGAGATATTAGTGAAATTAAAATCCACGGGATTGGCTGCATATACGCCATCTGAGAATCCTGACCAGTTTCCATAGCCCCATAAGAACCCGCTATCCATTGTTATATTAATACTTGTGATATTATAGGTTTCGTTAAGATTTATAAGTGTAAAATTGAAGAAGTATGTCCCATTATTTAAGTAGTATACCCCATCTAAAGGTCTTATTGTAATATTAAACGGGTAATTAGGTCCCAGGTATCCTCCGGTTTCGTTATCCACCATAACCACATCAAGGGTGACATTAATCCCCTCGATCGCACCTTCAGAAACTTCAGAAACTCCAGCCATTACTAATAAACCAACCATAATTAAGAATATGTTTTTATACCTCATTTTTATCTAAACCTCCTTTTGCATCCCTTTTTTTTGATAATTTATTAGAAGATAAAGAAACACTTTATCCCCTCTTTTTATTTTTTGATTTATATATTTGATTATATCATCTACTATTTTTGTTTTTATTACCTAACACGCATATATAAATGTTTCGTTTGCTCTCACATAAGCTTTATTAAATAGAATTAACTTCACTTCCCTTATGAAGGCCAATAAAAAGATTGAGATTGCATTGATAGTTGCATTATACTTATTCTGTTTATATATATGGAGCCTTCCATTCCATGAAAACAGGCTTCCCTATGGCGAGGTTGATGCTGGCTCGCACTTTACAATAGCAGATTATACTGCAGGCACTGACAAGCCAATAACCAGGCTGCCGTATTTTATCGACATGAGATATGGAAGGGATAATATTTTCACGCCGCATTATCTTTGGTATCATCCCCCTTATCATGTTAACTTCGCTGTTATGCAGATCATCGGAGGGGAGAGGGTTTTGCCTGTTTTTCTGTTTAATGCAATACTAAGCTCAGCAATTGTGCTTATTTCCTTCTTTGTTATAAGAAAATTATATGGCTTTTGGGCTGCTTTTCTTTCCTCGCTTCTACTTTCCTTCTCGCTGAGAGATATTTTTATATACCTCTGGGGGCAATGGCCGCAGCAGATTGCATACTTTTATACTCCTCTGATATTATACACATTTTATAGGTACGCTTCCTCTTACCTGGATAAAAAGCCAAAGCCAGTATACATGTATATCCTCTCATTCCTTATGGCTGCAAACATGTTTATGCATCCTGCCAGCTTCTTCCATACTGTGATTGCCTTGATATTATTCAGCCTTTTCCTATTTATAAAGGAAAAAAGGATTCCGTTTGCTCTAAAGCATTTTTTGGTGTTTGCTGTGCTGTTTCTGTTATTGATCAGCATATTTCCTTTCCAGACGGGAAATGTGGTCTTAAAGTCTGCAGGTGGGAAGGTTGGCGTTGGAAAAAAGGCTGAGATGAAAGGGGATTTCAGCAGACTGTTCCAATGGTTTGGCTACAGGGAATATTTCAGCCAGCCAGATTCCTATTTCACATACAAAGATACCATTGGCTCATGGACAATAGGGTTTCTTATACTGGGTTCTATCTATCTCCTGATCAAGAGAAGAAGAAAAGACCTTCTCCTGCTAAGCTTCCTGGCAGGCACATATATAATGATCCACCTTATCTTCTTTGGCTTTGGAAGGCCTGAACGCTCATTGGCTGCAACAGCGCATGTGTTCTTCCCTATCATTGCAATAGGAGTTCTAAGCATCCCAAAGCTGCTTAAGCAGTTTAAGATAAAAGCAGCCTATCTCAGCTATCTTAAGTATCTGCTTATATTCCTCTTTGTTTTCCTTGCATTTTATTCTAATTTTACCCCTGCCTATAACCTCCTGAAGGATTCTTATAAAGGAATAACAAGAATAACCCCTGCGCAATACAGGGTTACAGAATGGCTTCAGGAGAATATGCCTGCTGAAGGCAAAGGCATAAACCTTGGCACGCTCACCCAGCAAAAATCAAGATGGATGATGTGGCTTTCATGGAGGTATATAGGAGATGAAGGCAATCTTAACTTTATCAATTCCTCTTCATATTTCATAATGGATTACTCTGACCTTGCTCTGCTCTACCCTAATTACGGGGAAAGGGTTGAGCAGCTCAGGATTTTTGAGCAAAGCTATCTTATGAACGCTACTTTGCTTTATAACCAGAATAATATAAAGGTGTATAAGTTTGAAAATACATAATAAAGAGCTAATAATCGGACTTGCAGCAGCTGTGCTTATGTTTTTCCTGCTGTTGTTAGGCATACCAGGCATAAGAACCATACTTGGAGCTTTCTTATGCTTCTTCCTGCCGTTCTATCTTATAATTGATAATTTCGAGCTGGAAACTGGTGAAAAGATAATCTTTTCATTCTTCATAGGCGTAGTGTTCTTTTCAAGCCTTGTCTATTACCTGGGAATATTATTAGGCTCAGTAAGAATTGCAATTGTTGTAAGCTTTTTATTATTGACTGCCTTAGGAATCTTTATCAGGAAATTTATAAGGAGCTCTAAGCCAAGGGCTTAATTTTCCCTCTTGCCCTCTTATCAATTCTCCTTTTTATCCAAAGTATCAGAGAGAATGCTCTGAGCCCAAGAATGTTGCATTTATACATATATATTGTATCCATAATAATATGGATAATATAGCCAACAAAAAGCAGGCCAAGGCCTGGATATAGAGACAGCAGGAAAACAACAACAACAAACTCTATTGTATGGAATAGTATAAGCACATCCTTGAAATCCAGCTTCTTATAATATTCCAATGCCTTCTTTAGGTTAAAGTCTTTAAACCTGAACATATACCATAAATAATGATCAATATCAATAAGGAACCCTCCTATGAATATCAATAATGCCTGCTCTTTGTAAAAGGGGTATAGCAGCATAACAAGCGCTAAGGATACAATAAAATGCACTAGAAGCCTCATTCTTTCTTGGCCTTCTTTATCTTCGTTATAACAATCATTAATCCTGCAGCCAGGAAAACCAGGGGAAGCAGGGAATGGTATCTGATATCAATGCCTATTAAGCCCAAATGATAGCTTAATATCCCCACCAAAGCTGCTGACAAGGGAAAGCTCAATATTATCCTTTCTATGAACCTCAGCTTTTCATGCCAGTAGTAAAGCAGGGAAAAGCCCGGAACAAGGAATAACCAGAACAATCCAAACACAACCCTTAAGGTAGGCAGGAAATCTTCTTTATAAAAGAGCACTTTAAATACTGCAAATATAACCAAAAAAAGTATTCCAAGATAGGTCATTTCTTTCTTTAATTTAGCTAAAGCTTCGCTCTTCAATGCAATCATCTCCTGGTTTGTTGTTTTTCAGTATAAATGCTATCTGGCTTTCATGTACTATCTCAATAAAATCCTTTTTCAATAGTTCGTTCATTATCAGGAAATTATATTCCACAAGCACAGGCTCCCTGCTTGCCTTGTCAAACACATAATAATCCATAATGCATATATCCCTTGGCTTTGTCTTGGGTATAACCTCTTCAGTCCAGTGGCTCCCAAACTCAAAGAACGATTTTCTGTAAGGATAGCCTGCCCCGCTGTCGCCTGGGAGCTCTGCCTTATAGTACCTCCTTATGCTCCTGTTCTTTAAAGATTCAATAAAATCTCCTGGGTCAACAAGGAACTGGGTCCTGTGGGTATTCCTTAGCAAGGCATCCTGCCCATAGATATCCCCATAGAAAAAGTATACCTTTGCATCTTCTTCCGTGTTATACCTCAGCCATTGCAGCACATTCCAATGCAAATTATCCATCATTCCCGGTGTGGAAAGCTTTTGGTAATGGGGTATGAATGGTACCTTTGCAAATGAAAACACCGATAGAAAGATTAAGGCAATGCCAATAGAAAACAAAAACCTTTTTTTGATGTTCTTAGCTAACAGGCTTATAAGCAGATAGATTCCATAACCCATAAAAACCGAAAGATACAAAGGCCATAATGTTCTTACTCTCCATGCATGCCTCTGGAACCCGTAATAGTTCCCTAAGCCTATCAGAAACATAAACAATGATACATAAAGAGGAAATGCCCTTTTTTTGGGTGTTAATAGAAAATATGCAAGCCCTATGCCCATAAAGATAAGAATTATCCCAAAATTGTGCATAAAGTAGAGAGGTGTTGCTGCTCTGGTTGTCTGGAAAGAGAATTTATAGCCCTGTTGAACACCCCAGCCAAACTTGAATATCACCAGATAGTAAGCTGATAATATAATGGAAAGTATTGCTGAGTAAGCTAATTTCCTGAATAAAGGGAAAGCCTTTCTTTTGAAAAGCATAACAGCAAAGTAAATAAAAATAAACATCAAGCCAAAAACAAGCTCAGAAGTATGGCTTATTGTGATGGCTGCTATAAATAATCCAAGCAAACTCCATGATTTGTTTAAATCCATGTTGTATAATGCCCAAAACAGGGATATAAGGAATAAATGCCCTAAATAGGTTGGCCAGTTGCCCCAGGTGATGCCTGCATAAGGTCCTATAATGCCTTCGGGGCTGGAAAAAACCAAAATGGACAGGGGTATTGAAAGTATTGCTATAGTCCTGCTAAATTTCCTTATTATAGTATAAAAAACCATAACAAATGCAATTATAATAAGGAACACCATTAAATAAGCGCTGTCATAGGTTTCAAGTCCTGTCAGATAAGAAAAGATAGTGCCAAGATGATAGAAAACAGGCGGGTATTGGCCCACAACATCCTTATAACCTGCAGAGTTATAAGAGGCTTCGTACCTGTAATTTCCCATCTCCTTTATGCTTTCTGTTCTTGTCTGGTGCTGAAAGGCATCTGAAGCAAGATAGGCATAGGGAAAATCATGGCTAAGCTGATGGTCCCATAGGTTTGCGCAGCCTGCCAGAAGCAGGGCAGAAAAGATTACAATAAGGTATATGTTTTCTGCTGTGTCATTAATTTTTATTTAAACCACCTTTCTGTGCTTCTATTATGCTTTATTTCCTGCATAACGCTATATTCCATACTGTTGAGCTTTTAATCTTCACTTTGCTAAAATGCCTCTTTAGTAACCTTCTTAACTGGCCTGTTGTCCAGTTCTGAACATGGCCGGGAGTGTTTCCCAAGTCGCTAAGATAGCTCAGCCTTAAAACATTTGCAATCCTCCATAAAGGCTCTCTGGGCACACTGACAACCAAATATTTGCTGGTCACCTTGCTTATCTCTTCCAGCGCTTTATCCGGATGCTCCAGATGCTCAAGAAGCTCAGCTGCAACCACGCAGTTAAAAGAGTTTTCCTTGAATGGAATATCATACACTGAACATAGCATATACGGAAACTTAGGATACAAGGATTTTGCTTTCCTGACTATATCCTCTTCCAGATCTGTGGCAATGATTTCCGCGTTTGTATATTTGCTGATCTCGTTTGTGATATGCCCTTCCCCGCAGCCCAACTCAAGAATTCTCTTTGCTTCTGTTCTTTTTATAACGCTTCCAATGTCTTTATAGAACTTATTAATCAAAAGCTTTACAGCAGGATTCTTGCTTCTGTGCTTATTATAATAATTGCCTGCAATGTTCTTATACACCCTTTTTTTGTCTGAATCTGTGATGTTTAAGAAAAAGCCTACAACCCCTGGAATCAGAGTGATTATTGCAAACACAAGTATTGAATAGGAAAAGCCATAAGAAGGTGCTGCATTATAAAACCCAAAAAGTCCTATACTAGCAGATTCCCTTATGCCCAGCCCTGATATGGTCAATGGGATGCTACCTATAAGGATAGCTATAGGATGAGCAAACATCAGCCTGTAGTTAAGCTCAGGGTTAAGAGATTTAATAATCAGCAATGCTACAACCAGGCTTGACAGGTAATACATTATTGCAAGAAAATAAGCTGTCAACAAAGAGCGGCTGTTCTGCATGATGGATTTCATGCTGTTATAATAATCTTCTTTGTACTTATCAGGGAGCTTAAGGATATCAGATAAGAAAGATATCAGCTTTCTGTTGTTTAAGAGAACCAGAACAGTTATCAGCATTATTACAAAAAGGACTATCATAGCAAAAACAATAGTCTGCCTAAAGAATATAATCATAAAAACCAGGCTTAAAGTCACAAGAGCAACTGCATCCAGTATTTTGTCCCATAAAATGGTTGGTATGGTTTTTGTAAAGTCTCTCTTTAGAAAATAGGCTCTTGCCAGCTCGCCAGCTTTGGCGGGAGTAAAAAAAGAATAGAATATGCCAATAAGTATTATCTTAAACCTTCTTATAAAACTAACCTTTATATCCAGGGCACTAAGGAGAACTCCCCATTTTATAACCCTGAGAGAATATATAATAAAGATCAGGAATACTGCAACAGAAATCAGCATAAGATTTGTATTCTTAAAAGTATCAACGATCTTATCTAAATCTATTTTGAAAATAAGATACAACAACAATAATATTGTTATAACTAATTTTATAATAAAGGTTCTCCGTTTAAACATTTTTAATTAATCCAATCATGTTGTAAATAATAAACTTAAACAGAAATAAGATACTTATAGAGGTAATAGAACTCCATAAAGCCGAGATATAGAGCATATCAACAAAAACATACATGAACCCAACATTTAATGTTGATAAGAGTACTGTGGTTAATGTGTATTTAAGGAATTGTTTATGCATTAGATCTATTGCCACATACATGTAAAATCTTGCTATAAATAATACTACCACAATAGAGGTAGAGCCTATGACTGTATTAATACTTATTACATCAATGAGCAGCCACATAAGGAAAACATTAATTGCTGACCATGCACCACCCACTATGGAATATTTCAAAAAGTTCAGTCCATGTTTCTTGTAGTTCAACATTTTTATCAACTCTTCTTAATATGAAACCCCTTTGATACCTTGAACCCAAAATAAATAATAACGAACAATAAAGTGATTATGGTTATAGCAAAGCCTGTTCTATACGAGCCTGGCTTAAACTCAAAAGTTATATTTTCTTCATCCCCCTCTAAGTAAACAGCTGAGATTACCCCGTCAACATTATAAATGTTTTTAATTTTTCCGCCTGATTTGGCAGTCCATCCAGGAAACATTGAATACTTTTCGCTGAGAACAAGAAACCCTTTAGTGCCCTTATGCCTGCCCAGCTTTACAGCCTTTTTTTCAAAGCTTTCCGGCATGATATTCTTATCATCTACCTTAAGCAGCTTATCTTTGCCAAGGGATATAAACATAGCATCAACACTTTCCCCAGGTACAGTGTCCTCGCCTTCTGTTATATCAGGCAACAGCATTCCTCCTGACTTTTTGAACTGCTCTAATATATATGCAGAGTTCATGTCAACAGAGCCCTGCGTAAGCACCAGGGCATTAAACCTCTTAAGCTCCTGGATACCATAATCATTAACCCTTTCTTTTCCTCTCACTATTATCGTTGACTCAGGATTAAAGTTTTTATTTAGCATAAGCGAGTAAATAACCTTTGTTGCAGATTCTTTCTCTCCGATAACAAGTATGCCATTATTAAGAATAAAGGCTCTTGGCAGGTACTGTTTGTTTTCATAGAGGTAAGGCCCATAGGCTTTTTGTATCTTGTCTATCTCAGGAAAACAGATTTCGCATTCTTCATACTTCCTCACAAATTCAAAACCTGACAGGTTTAATGGCTGCCTTGATGTAAGATATTTTTGGTTAAGTATGCCCCAGAACTTGGCTGGCTGCTCATTGGCAACAGACAAATAAACATTAAGGTACTCAGGCAGCCACATGGTATCATAGCCATATATATTCTCCAGCCTTAATGGGACAGTAAAAAACTCTGTGCCATAATCTATGCCTATTGTCTCATAGCTGTGTATCCTGAAGTTCTCGTCCCTGATCTCCTTGCTTATGTCCTGCAGGACATGGTTGCTGCTTAAAACCTGGTTCACATCCTGCATCTTGGTTGCCCTGTAAGGGCTGTAGCCAAACACCATCAGGTTGAGTATTACCAGGGCTGATATAATCCCAAACAATATATATTCAGCTTTTTTGCCTTGTTTTCTTTTTATATTGGCCAAAAGATAATGGGTGCCTATGCCAGCTAAAGCAGAGCCTCCAAAGACATATATTATCAGCGTTCTCGTCAGATACCTGAAGCTGCTAAACCCAGGCACATATCTCCATAGAAGATAGAAAAGAAAAGAGCCGCTTACAAGGAATAATGATATGATTATAATGGAGGTAAAAAAGAGGGTGTATCTGCTCTTTAAGCCTTTATACACCCCAAAGGCTGCCAGCAGGAAAGCTATTATTCCCAGGTGGTATGCTCCTCCGGGCTTCCTTGCCTCAAAAAAACCTTCCATTGGCTGGACTAATGAGCTGAAGAAATCCTTGGGCGCTATCTTTCTCCCTGAGGCAACCTCCCATGGCCTTCTTTCCTTGCCGCTCATGTCAAGGAACTCTTTGCCTGGAAGAACCCTCTGCAATGATAAGCCCAGGAATATTATGCTAATAACAGCGCTGACCAGCATGGCTTTGACTATCTTCTTCTGGAGATTTTTTCCAATCAGATATACCAGGATATATACGCCAAATATAAAAACTGTCCATAGGGTTGCCTTTAGGTCAGGCCCCACTCTCAACTGGAGCCCAAGCAATATTGCTGTGATTATGGAATACTTGAGCCAGTCCTTTGACTTAAGGGTTTTTATCATGAACAAAATGACCAGGGGCATAAAAACATAGCCATTAAGAGTATTCAGGTGCCCCATCTGGAACCTTCCTATCACCCAGCCGTTAAACATATACACAAGAGCGGAAATAAAGGCTGGCTTTGTTTTTTTTGTGATATACAAAATAAGGAAATACATAGCAACCCCCGAGAGGAATATGTCAAGCACATAGCTTAGTTTCACTGCATAGGAAGGCGAGCCTGTCAGCAGCAATATCACTCCGGTTATGCTGTCAACCCCTATAATATGTTTAAATAAAAAGGGATGGCCAGCAAAAAAATAGGGGCTCCATAAAGGCCAGAAATCTTTATATTCAAATATGGACTGCTTTAAGTTTTCCACCCTGGGCATATAGAACCCAACACCGTCTCCCCAGTAAAAATAATCCAGCCTGAGGAAGGACAGGAAAAAGAGCACAGTCATTAAGAGCAGAATGCCTACTAAGAAAATGCTTTCTTTATTGCTTTTTATTCTGTTAAGTATTTTTTGCATTTTAAATGAAAAATATCATTATCAACCTAAGGCTGAAATCATGTTTCGCTCAGGTCTGGCTTTGCCTTAGACAACCTATTGTATTCTAAAAAATAATTTTAAACCACCAAACAGGTTTTTTAAATCTCCTAAAGATCTTATTCCGCCTATCTTTCTTAGGATATACTTTGGCCTCAAATAATATTCCCTGTATGCTCTTTTCTGCCAGTAAAGCACTCTCTCAGCATCAAGACCAGGCAGGTTCAGGACAGGAACATTGTCCTTGGAAACTAATGTAAAGTCCTTCCAGTCATAACCCTCTCTGAAATATCCTTTTTCCTTTGCTATATTATAGAAATCAGTTCCGGGGTATGGGGACGCTACCAGGAAAGCTGTTGTATCAGCGTCGAGCTCCTTGGCCAGCCTGATCGACTGTCTTATTGTCTCTTCTGTCTCCCCTATATAGCCAAACATGAAATTAACCGCCACATCAATGCCAACCTTTTTCACGAGCTTTACAGCCTCCTTTGCCTGCTCCAGGTTAACATTTTTCCTCATAGCCCTTAGGATATCTTTAGAGCCGCTTTCAATCCCAAACATGATTTTCTTGCATCCCGCGGATTTCATTTCCCTAAGCACATCCTCAGGGACAAAGTCTGTCCTTGACATGCAGACCCAGGCTATATTCAGCTTCCTTTTCTTGATTTCTCTGCATATCTCGATTGTCCTTTCTTTTAATGTTGTGAACAGCTCATCATGAAAATTGAATTCCCTTAGATTATATTTTTTCACGCATGTTTCAATCTCATCCACAAGGTTCTTCGGGCTTCTTGCCCTGTATCTTCTTTTCCATATCACATTGGGAATGCAGTAAGTGCAGTTGAAGGGGCAGCCTCTTGATGACACTATTGAAGTGCCATGAAATTCGCTTACCTTTTTTGTGGGGGGTGCTGCATAAAGATGCTGCGGCATCAGGTCCCTCGCCGGAAAAGGCAATATATCAAGGTTATTTATAAATTCCCTTGGCCTTGTTTTTATTATCCTGCCGTTGTCCATAAAGACTATGCCCGCAACCTCATGCAGGTCCTTCTTTTTATCCAAAGCCTCAACCAGCTCGTAAAAGGTTATCTCTCCCTCGCCAGCCACTATGAAGTCTATGGGCTCTATCTTTATTGTTTCTTCCGGAAACACTGAAGGATGAGGCCCACCGACTATTATTATTATATCTTTGGAAATCTTATTCTTGATTATATTTGCTATATCTATCACCTGCTGAAACGCAGGAGTGGGTGCGGTCATAGCTATAATATCAGGGTTGATTTTTCTGATTTCCTTTTCCACCATTTCATATGACAGCTCAAGCGCCTCTGCATCAAGTATCTTACAGGAATGACTCGATTTCTCCCTAAGATAGGCTGCCAGATAGCCAAGATTAATAGGAGCGGACTTGCCGCCATGCCCTTCCAGCCCCCCGTATTCAGTAAACGGCGGGTTCAAAAACAATACATTCATTTAATTTCCCCCTTGTGTTTTTCCTAGTTAAGCAGCAGGCTTTAGCCTATGCTATAGCCTAAACATCCTCAGCCCTGCCTTGACCTTTCTTTTAAGTTCAGGTATGGACCTTACATTCATAAGCTTTTTTATTATATAGCCTGGCCTTGTATAAAAATTCTTATAAGCATACATCAGCAACTCCATTAGTTCATCTCTTGTAAGATTCTCTGTCCATAAAGGAGCCCTGAAATCTTTGGAAGGGTTCTCTGCAAACTCTTTCCATACATCAGTTTTTATAATCCCTTTCTCTAATGCCATCTTGTAAAGCTCTGTTTCAGGAAAGGGCGTGGTCACTGAGAAAGATACAAAGTCTGGTTTAAGCTGTTTTGCAAAGTCAATGGTTTTAAGTATCTCTTCCCTCCCTTCACCCGGGGAGCCAATCATAAAGTAGGCAAGGGTTTCTATCTTTGCCTGCTTTGTCCATCTGAAAGCATCCTTTACCTGTTTTAAAGTAATGCCCTTCCCCAGATTATCCAATACTTTTTGGTCAGATGCCTCAACACCATAATGGATTCTTTCACAGCCTGCCTTCCTTAGCTTCAGCAGCATTTCCTTGTCAACCGTGTTGACTCTTGCCCTGATGTCCCAGCCAATGTCTAGTTTTCTCCTGCAGATTTCATCACAGATATCAATAACTCTCTGCCTGTCTATTGTAAATGTGTCATCATATATAAGAAATTCTTTAATGCCCATGCCAACGCATTCTTCCATTTCATCAACAACATTTTTTGCTGACCTTGCCCTGAACATCTTCCCTAAATGCGGCCTGTCGCAGTAAGTACATTTGTAAGGGCAGCCTCTGGAGGTTATCATCGTTGTGACCGGGCTCCTTTTGGCCAGAAGCGAGGTATATTTCTGGTGGGGAGTAAGTTTTCTCGCCGGGAAGGGCAGCATGTCAAGGTTTTCAATAAAATCCCTTGCTCCTGTGTTTACAGCGTTTCCGTTGCTGTCTTTGAACACAATGCCTTTTATTTCCCTTAGTTTATCCTGGCTGCTGGTGTTGTCAAGGCTGCCAATGTTATTAAGCAGATCAGTAAACGCATGCTCACCTTCCCCGAGGATAACATAATCCACGCAGGAAAGGTTTATTGTTTCATATGGAAAGATGTTTGCATGGGGCCCGCCAAGGATAACCTTTATTCCAGGATTTATCTTTTTAACAATCTCAGCGGTCTTAATAACATCCATCAATGTAAATGTCATTGCCTGTATGCCCACTATATCAGGCATGAAGTCTTCTATCTTATTTCCTATATCCTTATAATCCATTTCCTCGACCTGGGAATCCAGAATCTCAATATGGTGCTTGCTATGCTCTATGGCATAAGAGGATAAGTACAAAAGCCCTAAAGGGGGGTTATAGCCCCTCTCTTCGTCGAGAAACATAGGGCTGTCTGACATGATCATGTCCTCCATTGGCGGGTTTATTAACAATACTTTCATTTTGGTTGTAGTGAATATTAGTGCGTTTTTATTAGTTTTTGTTTTGAGTACTCTGCAAGCTCTTTCATGGTAATGACCCAGGCACTTCTGTCGTTTCTTATATACTTAAGAAAATCATGGTAAGCCTTTAGATTTTTCCTGTTTCCTGAAAGGTGGGACTCAGGATGGGTGTTTATCACAGCAACTCCCCCAACTTTTTTGATAAACTCCAGCTTATTGGCCCATGTCTTTACCATCTTTTCCATGTTATAAGACCTGAACAGCAGCCTTGCATCCTGCGGGAGGGTTAAGGGAATCTCAACAAGGCCGTCTATCATATAAGGAAAGACTGTGCAGCAGCCGTTCCTTTCTGATATCTGTGAATCCTTCTCGGTGTCTACAGAACTTGAATCATAAAGATAGCCATTCTTTTCAAGAAGGCTGTACAGCCTCTCGCTCCTTAACAGGCATGGGCTTCTAAAACCTTTTATCTTTAGCTTTTCTTTCAGCCTTGCCATGCTGTTAAACCTCTTTTCGATTTTTTTATCATCAAGAGATATCAGTTTGTTGTCATGGTTATAGCCATGGAGCAGTATCTCATCACCTTTCTTGATAAGGCTGTCTAACAATCTAAAGTCAATCTTATAGTGATTGGAGACTATGCTCCATGAAGAAACAAGACTATATTTCCTCTCGATCTTCGAGATAAGAGGAATTCTCTTAAACCCTCCCCCCGTCTCAACATCATGGCTTAAGCAGATAACATACTTCTTATTTTTCGGCCAGATATCCAGTTTTATTTTTCTGCCTTCTATGGCCTCTATGCATTTCAGCAGCACATGCCTTAATAGTTCCACAGACTTTTCAACAGGCCAGGAAGGAAAATTCTTTTCTTTCCTGAACATAAACAGGATTTTCTTCATAAGCTTTCTTGAACTGCCGGGCAGAATATGGAAATGGACAGGCAGGTATGTATACAGCCTTCTCTTTGGCCTGTAATACCTTTCTTTCATAAGGAATTTTATTGTTTCCACAGGGTCGAAATTGAATATTATCCTGTTCCCTTTCTTGACTATAAGAGGAATATCCTGGTTCCTTATTCTGGAATGAAGGAGAACCTCGCCTTTGGTTTCATTGCGGTATATCTTTGGAATAAAAACATGAATATGCTCTTTCTCTTTTACCCATTCAGGCCTTATTTTGGGGTTTAATATCAGCCTTGCTGTTGTATTTCTGTATAGGACTGTATTCTTATTAACAAAAACACCATGCCCATTGCCTTCTCCAAGAGGCTTTACTTTCCTGTAATACCTTTCCCAAAAATCTTTGATTGCCATATTACTAAGCCCTGCTTTGAAAAACTCCGCTCTTTTTCTTTCTTCCCAGGACAACACTGTTAAAGAAGGCTATACTGTTTCTGATGCCGGCTTTTAACCCTGCCCTTGTCAGATTATACCATATTCTCCTGGGAGTGAAGTAAAATATCAGGAACCCAAGCCTTTGGTAATTAATGATGTCCTTTCTCTTCAGGTTGTTTACTTCAATCACCGGCGTGCTGTACCTGATGTACTTAGAATAATCCTCAGAAATCAGCTTTAAGCCATTCTCTCCTTTCTTTGCCATCTCATAAAGAGGAGTGCCGGGGTAGGGCACGTTAATATAGAGGTAAAGCTGGTCGCAGTTTTTTAGCCTTCTCATAAACCTTAAGGTTTTCATAACAGTTTTCTTGGTTTCCCCCGGATGGCCTATTATTGCTGATGCTCTTGTTTCCAGCCCTAAACCTTTTGATATCCTAAATGCGTCTTTTATCTGCTGGAAGCTTACTTCCTTGTTAATCTTTTTTAAGATCTCTTCATCTCCTGTCTCAACACCATAAGAGACCCTGACAAGACCGGCTTTTTTCATTAAAGACAGTATATCCTTGTCAACACAGTCAACCCTTGTATGGCATTCCCATGTTATCCTTATGTTTCTCCTTATTATTTCATTGCAAAGCTCTGCCACCACCTTTTTGTTTGCTGTCATTGTAAGGTCCACAAAGTAAAAATGCTTTATGCCAAGAGCAGTGCATTCTTCAATCTCATCGCAAACATTCTCCTTGCTTCTTACCCTGAAGGAAGGGAACAAGGCAGTCTCAGGGCAGTAAAGGCATTTAAAGGGGCAGCCTCTTGTGCTCATGATTGTTGAGATTCTTACAAGGCCTTTGCCCACCACGCTCATCCTGTACCTGTCCAGGTCAAGGAGCTTTCTGTTAGGAAAAGGCAGCTTATCAAGATAATTGTTAATGGACCTTGGCTCAGTCTTAACAATTTCCCCAGCCTTGTTCTTGTAGATTATGCCTCTTATATCCCTTATTTCCTTATTCTGCTCTATAGCATTAACCAGCTCAGGGAATGTCTCTTCCCCTTCCCCTATAACGCCATAGTCAAAGATAGATGATTTGATAAAAGGGTCTCTGTTAAGCACTGTAATATGCGGCCCTCCTATAGCCAGAACTGCATTGGATATGTTTTTTATATGCTGGGCAAGCCTGATTGTCTCATTTATCTGGGGCAGTGTGCATGTAAAGCCTATGAGCTGCGGGTTCCATGACTTTATAATATTGTCAAGCTCTTCCATTGAATCAATAGCTTCCGAGTCAATAATCTTTACTTCATGGCCATGTTTTTCAAGAGCTGAAGCAAGGTAACAGAGGCCAAGAGGCGGGTGTAATACAGCAACCTCTGCAGCTGCAACAAAGTTTCCATATACAGATTTCCATGTTGGGTTAATAAGCAAAACTTTCATTTTTAGCTGGTTATTTAGTAAAAAACCTCCTCTATAAAAATATTTATTACATAATAGTGACCATTCCAGATTCCTTTATAAAACTTATTGTAATTTGTCAGAAAAAGGCTTGATTTAGCCTGTAACCTGTCTTCTAGAACCATAAGCCAATAACAGAATTACCAAAACCAAGGTAACAGAAAATATCACAAGCCCTTTCTTAAAAGAGCCAGGCTGGTATTTAAAGAGCAATTCACCTGATTCTCCTTCAAGGTACACTGCAGAGTTCATCCCATTAGCCCTATAAATATTCCTTTCTTTATTATCTATCTCTGGCTCCCAGCCCTGGAACATATGGAATTTCTCTGAGAGCACTAACCAGCCAACCTCTTCATCAAGCTCCATAATAATTTTATTGGGTGAATAATAGTTTATATCAATTTCTTTAACATCCCTGTAATCGCCTTTAAAAGAGCTTAGCAAAGAATCTATTCTCTCCTGGGATATGGAATCTTCACCCTTGACTATGTTTGGCAGGATAATGCCTCCCGAGCTATCATACTGATTTAGTATAAAGAGCGAGCCCTGGTCTATAGACCCCTGGGTTAAAACAACAGCATTAAATCTTTTAAGGAAATCCAGTTCATAGTTATTCACCTTTTCATAAGCCATAACTATCACAGTGTTAGAAGGGTCAAAATTTTCATTTGCCATTAATGCATATGCTATCCCATCTACTGCATCCTTGCTGCCCAAAATCAAGATGCTGTGCTCAGCAAGATAAGCCCTTGGCAGATAAAGCTCATTATAATACAGGTAAGGGCCATTAATGCCAAAGTCGGTGTTGCGGTCTTCGTATTTATTGCATAATTCAAAGTTATCAAATTTAGTTACAAACCTTAACCCTGTAATGTTAACAGGTTCATTTGAGTAAAGGTATTTTGTGTTAAGCATGCCATAGAACTTTGCTGGGAAAGAGTGCGCTATCCCTAGGAAGGTATACATCTCAGGAATCCATGTGCCAATCCCGCCGTAAAGCATCTGCAGGTCAAGCAAAGAAATCATGGCAGGGGCAACCCCTGCATGGCTTTTTGTTTTAATATTGCTTATCCTGAAAACTCCTTCTTCTTTGCTTAGGTTTTGCAGAAGGTAATTATTCTGGAGGCAGGAATTAAAGAACTGGCCTCTCTCAGAGTTTATCCTCCCGCCTTTTATATACCCTGAAACAAAAAACAGGTCAGCTATCACAATGGCAGCAACTAAGAGATATAGCAGATTAATATGTTTTTTGTTGAATCTTTTGCCTAACTTATTAAACATAACAGAGCAGCCAATGCCTATTAACACAGAGGTGGCAAAACAGTACAGGTACATGCTCCTGTCCAGGTGATGAAGCCTGTTGAACATCGGTACAAATTTCCAGAAAAGATACCAGAAAGGTGTTGGAGCTGCAATAAGCAGGGTGAGGATAATAAGCAGAACAAGGCTCATAACAGTTCTCTTTTTCCAGAGAGATAAGGAGAACAAAAGCAGGAAGAATCCTGAGAATCCCAATTTAATAATATGGTTGTGCGGGATATTTCTTATGCTCCCTTCTATAGGAACCAAGAGCGCCTGGAAAAAGTCAGGAAAGTCTTTGATATTATTTTCCAGGTTGGCGCCGTCAATGCTTCTTTCATAGCTAAAGACATCAACCTGTTTCTTGCTGCTTGCTTCATTATATTCCAAGAGAGGAAATAACTTAATAGAGAACAGCCCGAGAAACACAAATAATATTACTATGCTTACTAAAGCAACCTTGACTAATCTTTTAGAGATATTTTTTGTGAAAGTATATACAAAAAAAAACGATAAGAAAAGGAGAACCATAAACAATGAGAAGTCATAACCATTGCCGAGAAACTGTATAGACAGCAGTATCCCTGTTATAACAGCGTTCTTTAACCATTCTTTTTTTGTGACTGACCTCCATAAAAAGAGAAATATCAGGGGGGCCATGAAATATACATGCATTGTTTCCGTGGGGTCGCCCATAGCCCTGACTGCAAAGGGCCCGAACATATAGAAAAGGGCTGAGATAAAAGCAAACCTTGACTTAATATTGAGGTTGAGCATAAGGATATACATGAACAGCCCGGAAACTAATATGCCAAGAAGCTGTGAGACATTAAATATGCCTATAGGAGAAGATACCAGCAAAGAAACCAAAGATGCCATGGAAAAAATAGGAAAGGTTGGATGCGCAAAAAAGGGAAACCCTCCTTGGGAATGGGGATACCATAAAGGGAACTGATGATATTCAAGAACAGATTTTCTTACAAATGAAAGGGGGCCTACGCTGCCGCTTAAAGGGTCGCCTCTCCTGACATTTGTGAAGCTCAGGTAATCCCAGTATCTTGAACAAGTGAGAGCTATAAATATTAAGATTATAATTATATGTATCTTGTTCTTTACAAAAAAGTCTTTTATTTTTTTCATTCGCAGAGAGTATTTTCCTTAACTGTGAGAATAGTACCTACGCAACTGGCGTTGCGTAGCTACATCCTCCCCATTATCGCAAATGAAGTATCGAGGGCCCACCCCTAACAATGGACATTTAAACATGCTACTTGCGTAGATACTGGAGTATTAGATAATCATATAAATATTTGTTGATGAATTGACTGTCATACCACAAAAACATTAATAAATAACTGCTCAATCTATTCACTAAGAATGTATAAAGGGAAGAGAATAGCAATAGTGATTCCTGCATATAATGAGGAGAAGCTTATAAAGCCGACAGTGGAAGGAGTGCCTGATTATATAGACAGCATAATCGTAATAGACGACGGCAGCAAGGACAGAACTGCAGAGGTTGTCATAGGCATCAGGGATGAAAGGATAAGGCTGATAAGGCACCATAAAAATCTTGGGCTTGGCTCAGCAATCATAACAGGCTACAAGAACGCCTTGGAAAACGGCTTTGATGCTGCTGTTGTTGTAGGCGGTGATAACCAAATGGACCTCAGCGAGCTGCCAAAGTTTCTCGAGCCTATTATCATGGACAATGCTGATTATGTCAAGGGCAACAGGTTTCTTAACAGGTCTTTCCTGAAGATGCCTCCTGCAAGGTTCATGGGCAATATACTTCTTTCCGCTATCGAGAAGCCAGCCACAGGCTATTGGAACATATTCGATATGCATGACGGCTATACTGTAATAAACAAAAAAGCCCTTAAGGCAGTTGACTGGGACAATGCATGGACAGGCTATGCATATAATGTTGACTTTCTTGCAAGGCTGAACATCCATAGAATGAAGGTCAAAGACATTCCAAGACAGGCTATCTATCTTAAAGGGGAGCGTCAGTCGCAGATAAAAACACTAAGGTATATGCTGATGGCAATACCTTTGATAATAAGGACCTGGGTATGGAGAATCGAAAAGAAATATCTTAAGGCCTGATACCTTCCTATTTGCCTTCCTGTTCAGCAACCCATTTCTTTGTAAGCTCCAGCCCCTTCTCAAATGAAAGCTTTGCTTTAAACCCCAATGCCTCAATCTTAGCTGTATCAGGGATAGGCTTCATATTCTCACCCGACCTTGCTTTCCCATAGATTGGCTTCATTGATTTATCTTCAGCATACTTATCTATAGCCATGCCTGCCAGCTCGTTTATGCTAACTCTTGCTTTTGAGGCAACATTGTAATCCTCGCCTATTGCTTTTTTTTCTTTTGCCAAGAGCAATGTTGCATCAACATCGTCAGCCACATAAGTAAAACATCTTATTTGGTTTCCTCCTGAGAAGATGACAGGCGGCTTTTTGTTAAGCACCCTTGACAGGAAAATGCTGACCACACCGGCTTCGCCGCTGTAATCCTGCCTTGGCCCGTATACATGGAAGTATCTTAACACTGAAACCTTCAGCCCAAATTCCTTTGCAAAATGCATGCAATACTTCTCTCCCGCAAGCTTGCTAATGCCATAGATGGTACTGGGGTTCTTAGCATGGTTCTCCGGCATTGGCTGCTCTGATGAGCCGAAAACAGAGCCTGTTGAGGCATGAACAATTCTTGCATCAGAATCCCTTGCTGCCTCAAGAACATTGAACGTGCCAACCACGTTGGTCATCACATCTGTCCTGGGATCTTTAAGGGAAACCACCAGCTTCGAGGCTGCTTCATTAAACACAAAATCAGCGTTCTGGATAAGCTCTTTAACAGTCTCCTGGTTTCTGATATCCCCTTCAACAACCTTAAGGCGCCCATCGTTCTCCAGATGTTCCAGGTTTTTCCTTGAGCCACCAACAAAATTATCAAGAACAGTAACCTTCTCAGCCCCTTCTTCAAGTAGCCTGTCAACAAGATGCGAGCCTATAAACCCAGCTCCCCCTGTCACAACTGCTGCCTTGTTTCTGAAAAACATTCTTAGCCCTTAAATTCTTTTATGGAATCAACTGTATATTTTATCTGTTCTTCTGTAAGCTCTGGGAACATCGGAAGCGAGACAATCTCCTTGGAATATTCCTCAGTAACAGGAAAATCCCCTTCCTTGTGGTTCATATACTTATAAGCCGGCTGGAGATGGAGAGGAATCGGGTAATGGATGCCTGTGCTAATGCCTTTTGATTTAAGGAAGTCCATCAACCTGTCTCTTTCCTTAACCCTTATAACATAAAGATGGTAAACATGCTTGGCCTTGCTGTGCTCAACCTGAGCAACAACGTCGGTGCCTTTTAGCAGTTCGCTATAAAGCCTGGCATTCTTTCTTCTCATCTCTGTCCATTCCTCAAGATGCCTTAACTTAACATTAAGCACTGCTGCCTGTATGCCATCCATCCTTGAGTTAAACCCTTCCACGAGATGCTCATATTTGCTGATCCTTCCATGGTCGCGCAACAACCTTATCTTCTCTGCTATCTCATCATTGTCTGTTACCACAGCTCCTGCATCGCCATAAGCTCCAAGGTTTTTCCCTGGATAAAAGCTGAACGCTGCAGCATCTCCATAAAACCCTGGTTTCTTGTTATTAAACGCTGCATTATGCGCCTGGCATGCATCCTCTAATATCATCAGGTTATGCTTATCAGCAATTTCTTTTATAACATCCATCTCAGCCATCTGGCCGTAAAGATGCACAGGGATTATCACTTTTGTCTGGGGTGTTATAGCCTTCTCCAAAAGCTCAGTATCTATCTCATAGGTGTCTTTGTTAATATCAACAAATTTTACTTTGGCATTAGCTCTTGTTATTGTCTCTGTTGTTGCAATAAAAGTATTTGAAACTGTTATAACCTCATCCCCTGCCTTGACGCCCATCGCCTTCAAAACAAAGAACAGGGCATCTGTGCCTGTGTTGACGCCTATAGCATGCTTTGCCTCATTAGAGCTAGCAAAGTTCTTTTCAAACTCATCAATCTTAGGGCAGCCTACAAATGCGGTATTGCTGATAATGTCTTTCACAGCTTCATCAATTTCTCCCATGATTGCTTCGTACTGTATTTTTAGATCTACAAATGGAATGTTCATCAATAACCAACCTCCGATATGTTTTTAGTTACTTTTGCCGGATTGCCCAGCACAACTTTGTTTGGGGGGACATCCTTTGTCACAACAGAGCCCGCACCGATAAGGCTGTTCTCACCAATAACCAGGCCTGGCAGGATTGTTGAATTCGCTCCTACAATAGCCCCCCTCTTTATCACAGGGCCTTTAAGGTTTTCCTTGACTCCCTTAAAGGTGGGATACAATGCATTTGTCAGCACAACATTAGGCCCTATCCAACAATCTTTTTCAAGCCTTGAAAACTCAGGTATAAATGCCTGGGAATGTATCCTCACGTTATCCCCTATCTCAACGTTGTGCTCCACAACAGTTTTTGTTCCTATGCTTACATTATTTCCTATTACATTATTTTCCCTTATCTGCGTAGAATGCCCTGTTTGGAAATCATCCCCAATCTTATTGCCCCTATATATTACTGAATGGCTCCTTATTACTGCATTGTCTCCTATAACTGTCTCCTGCCCGCTCTTATTTTTATCTTTATTTTTATCCTTTGGCGGGACCCCTATCACAACAAACTCATTTATCTCTGCATTCTTTCCAATCTTAACATCCGGATATATTTTATACCTTGTTTCCATTTTTATTAAGGACTACTGTTCTTTTTTCTTCCGCTGCCTTAAGCGCAGCCTCAGCCATCTCTATTGTTCTCAGGCCGACATTCCCGTCTATTAGATGCTTTATCCTCTTATTCTTTATACAATCAATGAAATATTTAAGTTCCTCTTTAAGAGGCTCTTTTTTTTCAGTGGACAATTTTGTTGACGAACCTTCCTTTGTTATCAACCTGAACCCATCCCAGTTTTTATATTTGGGGAAAATGCCTGAGTTAAATATTTCAATACTGAAATCAATCGGGTTTATGCTCGCGCTTCTTTTCTCTCCAACAAGCCAGAATTCCCTCAGCTTCTTGGGAGTAAGCCAGCCAACCTGGGCATAGCCTATTGAATTACTGAACCTTAAAGACACCACCGCATGATCCTCGAACTTTCTCTTCAAAGGGTGGGATATCGTAGCTGTTATCTCTTCAGGAAAAGGCTCGTCCAATATATAGCACATTATATCCATGTCATGCACAGCATAGTTAAATATAGCGCCTATATCCTCTCTTGGGTTCTTTAGCCCAAGCCTTGACAAAGAAATATAATATACCCTGCCAAAATTCCCCTTTTTGATTTCCTCTCTTATATAATTCACGGTTGGGTCAAACCTAAACACCTGGCCCACCGCCAGCACAAGGCTTTTTTCTTCAGCAATATCCACTAATTCCTTTCCCTGGCTGGAAGTCATCACAAACGGCTTTTCAACAAGCACATGCTTGCCTGCCTCCAGCGCTTCTTTTGCTATCTTATAATGAAGCGAAGCCGGGACGCAGATGCTCACAGCGTCTATCTCAGGGCTGTTAATAACCTCCTTGTAATCAGTTGTTAAGCGGGCATTATAAGGCTCCGCAAGCTTAAGGTTCTCATTGTTTATATCTGAAACAGCCTTAAGCTCAGCCTCTTCTATCTCGCTGTATATCCTTACATGGTTCATGCCCCAAGGCCCTGCTCCGATAACTCCTAGTCTCACATTAATTCACCGTTTTTGGTTTTTGGGTTTTAGAAATTCCCATAATACAATGAATATTATAAAAACAACAAACCAAAAGAAAATAAATCCGCCTATATGGCCCATTTCTTTATAGAGGCAGTTCATACAAACATCTTTGAATAAGTCCATTTTAGTTTTCTGTGAATATAACCGTATTTAAAACCTTTTCTGTATATTCTGCATAGGATAACTTATTTTATCTTCCTGATAATCTCTACTGCATCCCTTCTCTTAGTGACAGAGGCTTCAGAGGGAAAGTTGTTGATATCAGATGCCTGAAAATAGTTTGCGCTTGGAACAAACAGGTATGAGAACTTATCACCAGCTACTATCTTGCCTGGCATCCTTACATTGCTAAGCCTGTCCACAACTTTTATAGAATCCTCCAAAAAGTAGATTTCCCTTGAAAAGCCTATATCAGTTTTTCTTGATTTCATAACAAGCATATCCCTCAGCCTATTTTTAATAAAAGAGCTTGCTATTCCTGACCTTCCTATTGTTGCCTGGAACAGCCTCAGGCAGATATTTTTGCCCGGCGCTAAAACATTCTTAGATAGTTTTCTCATGCTTCCTTTCAGTTCAAGTTTATTATCTCTATAGAAGAACCTTGCTGCAGAGCCTGACAGCCCGAGGATATAAGACTGACTGCCTGACCTTACTAAGACTCCTGAGTCGGTGTATCCTTTCCCTGTTTTCTTAAAGAACACCCTGAATGTCCCCTTATCATAATTCATGATAAAATAGAAGCAAGGATTGCTCAGGATGTATATCTTAGACAGCTTGAAATCTTTGGAAAAATTCTCCTCAAACCTTTGCCTCTGCTTTTTTTGGCTGGGCTTCCCGGCAGAGAGAAATGCCTGCAGCCAGTTGTATGCTATATAGCTCAGGTACCTGTCATCCAGGGAAAAGGGAGACACAGCTTCTTTTTTATTTATTGCTTCCCTTACGAAAGAAGACACAGCGCCTGCATACCCAGCTTTGCTGCCTTTGCTACTTTTGCGGCCCACAATCTCAAATCCTGAGGGTATAAGATATTCTGTGTTTCTGCTTGCATAGCAGCCTCCTGCGCTGAGGTCAGGATGAATAAAGTATGATATGAAGCTTACTGCTTTCTCTATTGCTCTCCTTAAATCCATGCTCGGCCTCTTAGCATAATATTTAGCAAGATAATCAATAGTGAGCGAGAGATAACCTATATCTGGCCCTCCATACTCAAACCACCAGCCTTCCTTTGTCTGGTTCCTGATCAGGTTGTTTACCTTTTTTTCAGCATCCTTAAGATAGCACTTATTCTTTGTCAGAAGGTATATGTTCAGTTGGGATAGGGCTGATCCTGACTGCTGGTTCTGCACCTTGGGCTCATACCTTCCCTTCAGCCAATTGCCTGCCTTTCTCAGGGAAGAGATTACACTATGTCTGTTCCTTATTTTACTGCCCAGGATTAAAAGCGTTTCTGAAACAGCATAGGAAGAGAAAGAAGTTGCCACAAAGCTGTGCTCGTTCGGGTACCATTCGCTGAAAGAGCCGTCCTTTGCCTGTATCCTCTCCCAGAAATCTATGCCTGCATTTATCCATTCCAATATCTTCTTGTTATTATAATATGCATTATCTTTATGCTTGATCTTGTACAGCAAAGCCAGTGTCAGCACAGCCTCCTGTTTCCTTGCAGAGGGAGTGTCAGTTGTATTATAATGCCAGTATTCCCTGTCAAAACATCCATAGGTTTTCGTCAAAGGGTTTGTATCAAGCAGACCAAGCAGCCTCGGCATCTGCTCCAATACTTCTCTTAAATAAACATCTTTGTTCATCTTAA
>CEPX01187064.1_pt1 | contig 26222 bp, 21 predicted proteins | sample 361361 | NCBI WGS metagenome assembly CEPX01 (sample SAMEA2619974, study PRJEB7988) | marine metagenome | biome: marine biome (ENVO:00000447); feature: mesopelagic zone (ENVO:00000213) & marine oxygen minimum zone (ENVO:01000065); material: "saline water (ENVO:00002010), including plankton...
AGTGGTGATAAAACATTGAAGTCAGAAGAGGTTGATGATATAGTTAAGAAGGTGGCTAAGAAGTTAGAGAAAACTTTCGAAGCTAAATTAAGATAGAAATTATTAATTAAAATATGCTTTTAGAAACATCAAAAGATTTACTACTTGTTGTTATCGCTGCAAGCATTGCCTTGTTTACCTTGTTTACTTGTTGGGCAATTTTTTATGTGGTAATGATGCTGCGTAATGTGAGCAAGATGACCGTCAGTATTCGTGAAAAGCTAGAATTGGTTGATAATATTTTGAAACTGGTTAAAGATAAACTGGAAAAAGGTTCAAATCACATGGCCCTACTTTCTGATTCAGCAATTAAGTTAGCCGGTTTTTTTGTTGACCAAAAGAGTAAGGCAAAGAAAAGTAGGAAAAAGAAGAAATAAGTAGTATAATATTTATACTTTAATTTAGGAGGGGAGTTTACTTCCCTTGGGAGTTATTGATTCGTCAGACTTCCTAAACACAAAATTATGTCTTTTGTCCATTTGCACAACCATTCCCATTATTCTTTGCTTGATGGTCTTACTAAGATTGATCATTTAGTCAACAAAGCTAAAGATTTTGGCATGCCAGCCGTGGCCTTAACTGATCATGGAGTAATGTATGGTTTAATAGAATTTTATCAGCAAGCAGTAAAGACCGGTATAAAGCCAATTCTCGGGGTGGAAGCCTATGTTGCCAGACACGGGCACAAAGACAAAAGACCAAAAATTGATGACAGTCCTTATCATTTGATATTATTAGCCCGAAACGAAGTAGGCTATAAAAATTTAATTAAGCTAACAACCATCGCTCACCTGGATGGTTTTTATTATAAACCAAGAGTAGATTTTGCACTTCTAGAAAAGTATAGTGAGGGACTGATATGTTCGTCAGCCTGTTTGCAGGGTGAGATTTCAAAAAATATTTTAAACAATGATGATAAAGGAGCCGAGGAAACAGCTAAGCGGTACTTAAAAATTTTTGGGGAAGGAAACTATTATTTGGAAGTTCAGGAACATCCAAGTATTGGTAATCAAGGTATTGCCAATCAAAAAATTATTGAGCTGGGTAAAAAATTAAGCATCCCCGTTATTACCACTAATGATGTTCATTATTTAAATGCTGATGATGATAATGCTCAGGACGTGTTACTTTGTATTCAAACTAAAAAGATATTATCAGATACTGACCGGATGTCTTATATAGGAGAAGATTTTTCAATGAAATCTCCAGATCAAGTGAGAGAAGAGTGGAAAGATCATCCAGAATTTCTCTCTAATACTTTAAAATTAGCCGAGAAATGTAATGTTGAATTGGAATTAGGCAAGACTTTGTTACCTACTTTCGAAGTTCCGAAAAATACCACAGACATTGATTATCTAAAAGAGATGTGTCAGCAAGGTTTAAAACAACGGTATGGTGATAAAATTACTCCTGAAATTAAAAAAAGATTAGAGTATGAACTTGGTATTATTGCCAAAACTGGTTTTGCGTCATATTTTTTAATTGTGGCCGATTTTATAAATTGGGCCAAGAGTCAAAATATTGTAGTTGGTCCTGGTCGAGGTTCAGCCGCCGGTAGTTTAGTGGCTTATTTAACCAGCATCACTAATATTGATCCGTTAAAGTACGATTTAATTTTTGAGAGATTTTTGAATCCGGAGAGAATATCAATGCCTGATATTGATACCGATTTTGCTGATACCCGTCGCGATGAGGTTATTGATTATGTGTCCCAAAAATATGGTAAGGATCATGTTGCCCAAATTATAACTTTTGGTACTATGGCCGCTCGGGCGGCGATCAGAGACGTTGGTCGGGTGATGGATTTGCCTTACACTTATTGTGATAAGGTTGCCAAGATGATTCCGATGTTTATGAATTTGGACGATGCGATTAACACCGTTCCTGAGTTTAAGGAAATTATGGTTGACCCAGACGGTAAGCGGTTAATTGAAATTGCTAAAAAGCTGGAAGGTTCAATTCGTCATGCTTCAACCCATGCCTGCGGCATCGTAGTTACACCCAAACCGATGGATAATTATGTTCCGATGCAGCAATCAACTCAGCATGAAAATGAAATTGTTACTCAATATGGTATGCATGCCGTTGAAGACTTAGGTCTGTTAAAAATTGATATGCTGGGTCTTAAGAATTTAACGATTATTGAAAATACTTTAGATATTTTAAAGAAAGCCAGAGGTATTGATATTGACATTGATGCAATTCCTCTTGATGATAAGAAAACTTTTGAGTTACTGCAACGGGTTGAGACTACAGGGGTATTTCAATTGGAAAGTTCTGGCATGAGGCGTTATCTGAAACAGTTAGTGCCGACTGAACTGGAAGATATTATTGTGATGGTTTCACTTTATCGTCCAGGTCCAATGGAGTTTATTCCAGACTACATAAAATCCAAACATGGTTTACAAAAAGTGTATTACCTGGATGAGCGGATGAAACCAATATTAGAAAAAACTTACGGAATTATTGTGTATCAAGAGCAGTTAATGGAAATTGCCAGAGAGCTGGCCGGATTTTCTTATAGTGAAGCCGATGTTTTACGAAAAGCAGTTGGTAAGAAAATTGCTAAGCTACTTCATGAGCAAGAAGAAAAAGTAATTTCTGGTATGGTAACAAATGGTATTGAATCAACCGTGGCTAAACAAATTTGGGATTATGTTTTACCTTTTGCTCGTTACGGCTTTAATCGTTCTCACGCGGCTTGTTATGCAATGATCGCTTACCAAACTGCTTACCTCAAAGCACGTTATCCATCAGAATTTATGGCCTCACTATTAACTGCCGACTATGGCAATGTTGACCGGATCGCCATTGAGGTAGAAGAGTGTCGCCAGATGGGCATTGAAGTTTTAGCACCAGATGTTAATGAGAGTTTTTCAACTTTTACCGTTGTTTATGACTCATTAGAAGTTAAAAAAGATAAGGAAAGTAAAAAAATTCGTTTTGGGCTCAGTGCTGTTAAAAATTTAGGATCAAATATAATTAAGGAAATTATTAAAGAGCGACGAGAAAATGGACCTTTTAAAGCTCTTGAAGATTTATTAAGTCGGGTAAAGACCAAGGATTTAAATAAAAAATCACTGGAAGCGCTAATCAAATGTGGAGCGATGGATAATTTAGGTGAGCGCAACAAGTTGCTATACAATATGGACAAGCTATTGGTGTTTATCAAAAGCATTAACGCTGAAGCAGACAGTAACCAATCAAGCCTGTTTGGCATGATGGCAACAGAAACAGCTATTCCAAAATTAAGATTAGATCATATTGACCCAGCTGATGATAAGCAAAAACTTAATTGGGAGAAGGAAATTTTAGGTCTTTATGTCTCCGCTCATCCGTTGACCGAATTTCAGCCATATCTTCAAGGCAAGGTGGTTAACATTAACGATTTAAGCGGTGATTTTGATTATGGCGAGCAAGTTTTAAAAGTAGCCGGGGTCATTACAAAAGTTAAAAAAATAATCACTAAAAAAGGCGAACCAATGTTGTTTGTTAGAATAGAAGATAATACGGCTGGAGTTGAAGTTTTGGTTTTTCCCAGCATCCTTAAGGCTAATCCAGAAGTTTGGGAAGAGGATAAAATTATTGGGGTTAATGCTCGGTTGTCTGACAAAGATGGTGAAACAAAATTAATTTGTAATTTAGCAAAAGAACTTAGCCTAGATAATGTTTCAGAAATCATGAGTGAGCTTGATCAATTTGTTGATCGTGGGCGAAATGGTCATTGGAAAAAATCATTTGCTAAGAAAGAAGTCAAACAAGAAATTTTAGTAAAAGGTAATGCATTTGTTTTGTTACCAAGAACAACTAGCAGTGACTTGAACGAAAAGTTGAAAGAAGTTTTTAATGGTAACCCAGGAAAATACAAAGTGGTCTTAGTCATTAAGGACAATCAAGGCTTTAAAAAAATCATTACTAATTTTTTAGTCGATAATAATCAAGGAATCCAGAAAGAAATAGAAACTATTTTAGGAGCTAATTCTTTCAAAGTAGAAGAGGCTATTTGATTGTAAATTTTTCATTTTTTTTGTATTATAAAGCCAGATAATATGTTGCCAAGATCATTTCTTAAAATTGGGTTAATATTTTTAATTTTATCCATTGTCGTATTTGGTGCGGCTTTTTACTTGATTTGGGCTAAAGTTACCATCATTATCACTATGGATAGCGAAAAAATTAGCCGGGAATTTGTCTTTGATGTCAAAGAACCCACTATCATTCCTTCATTAGAAGAAGGAGAGGCAGTGCCGGGGAAATTAAAATTAGTTGTGGTAGAAGGTGATCTGTCGACTGAAGCCACTGGGTCGCGTTCCGTTGATTCCAATGTTGTTGGTGAAGTTGTAATTACTAATGATTATAGTAAGGAACAAAAATTGATTACGACCACCAGATTAGCTGCAGCCGATGATCCAGATACCGTGTTAGTTCGTCTTAACAAAGATATTACAGTTGCCCCAGGTGAAAAAATTAAAGTTCAGGTCTATGCCGATGACTACGATGCTTTTAAAAAAATTGAGCCAACCCGTTTAATAATTCCTGGGTTGTGGGGTCCCCTCCAAGAAAAAATTTATGCCCAAGTGGAAAGCAGTTTAGATAAGATAGACATCGAGGTTGCGGTGGTGACTCAAGAAGACTTAGACAAAGCGGAAAACGATTTACGAGATCAGTTGTATCAGAAAGCTTTGTCCGAGGTAAATCAGCAACTAGAAAATCATGAAACCCTGTGGCCAAAATTAGTTTCAGCAAAAGTTATTGAATCTGGCCACGATACTGAAGTTAACGAGGAAGCAGCGGAATTTAAAACTACTCTTAAAATAGAAGCAGCAATCGTGGTTTTTGATGAGAGCAAGCTTATTAATTTAGCCAGGGAAAGAATCAAGACAGAAATGCCAGAGGAACAGCAGTTGATTGATTTAGACCCAACCAGCTTTTCTTATTTGGTTGAAAGTTACAGTTTTGAGAGTAATGAGGCTACAGTGAAAGTAAATTTGGAAGCTAACTCGATTGGTAGCGATACCTCAGGATTTTTAGATAAAAGTTTACTGACTGGTAAAACCGAGGAAGAAATAAAGTCATATTTTTCACAATTTCCTCAAGTGAAATCGGTTGAAGTCAGATTTCAGCCAGTTTGGCTAAAAAAGACCCCTCAGTTTCAGGGTAAAATTAAGGTTGAAATTGCTCAATAAATAGGGAAAAAATTCAAAATTTAAGGTAGTTAGATTGTGGCTTGAGATAGTAATGTCTCGAGTTTTTTAGTATCGACAAAAACTTAACATTATGTTAAGTTTTTTGGTCTATTGTCAATTGGATGGTCCTTTTGACATGGCAAAACACGGGTGATCAATTTAATAATAAACTTGATCACAAAAACGAAAAAGGAGATTTGGTTGCGGGAAAAGACAAAAATGAAGGTAATGGAGGAGTAGGAACTGCAGCACCGCCAAAAAGGCGAGCGGCAAAGAAGAAAGCCGCTGCCAAAACGTCGGCCGCCAGCAAGGCAGCCGCAAAAAAAACGGCGGGAAACGGTAACAGCAAAGATGCCGCGACGGAACCGGTAAAGGCGCCGTTTGTTTTTACCTCGGCGCAAATCAAGACTGAAACCATTGAGGTTACAATCAAAGGTTCGTCGCCGTTGTTAATGAACCCGTTGACCGACGCGACACTCGAAGGTTTGCGGACCGGCGTTCATCCGCCAGTCAAGAAAGATGGTCCGGCATCAGACGTTGCCCGGACCAGAGTTTACCGGGCACAGAACTTTGTACCCGTGAAAGAAGGAGATCTGGGGCCGGTAGTAATGCCCTCGGTTAACTTTTTGGCTTGCCTGGTAGAAGCCGGCCGAAGCGTTAAGAACGGCAAAAAGCAGATATCGACGGCCAGTACGACTACTCTCTACAGTTTCTTGGAGATTCTGGAACCGGAATTTCCGTTGACTGATCTGCAAGAGGAAAATACCCAAGACGGTGAAGGTTGGATAACCGACTGCCGTCGTGGTGTTTTGGCCCAAAACAACATTGCGGTCTGTATTGTTCGGCCGCGGTTTGATATTTGGAGCTTCAGATACACCATGACTATCGATTTGGGCGAGATCGACGAAGGCAAGGTGGCGGAACTGATAACCACCGCCGGCAAAAAAGTCGGCTTGTGCGATTTCCGGCCAGCCAAACGTGGACATTTCGGTCGCTTCGCGATCACTGACTGGAAAAAGGTCAACAAGTAGTTCTGTTCATTTGTCACAATTTTGAGTAATGCTCAAGCATGCTGCCGTAGCGAGTGGTCGCCCGGCGCCAGGCTAAGTAGAGCAAAGCTCATTATTTTGTGCTCATTGGGGTGGGGACTTTCTTCGGAAAGTCTCCACCATTTTTACCAAGTTTTTGCACTTATTTATATTTACGCACACTAATGTGTGGCGTAGTCAGGCTGAGCTCTGTTTAGCTGTCTGGAGCAGTCCATGGGACGGGATTCTCATAATGAGCTTTCCCGTCATTTTTTTATTCTTGACAACATCTATAAAAAGATTTATTATTAATTTACCTAAAGGTGATTGGTACAACTACCATTCGTACTCCTTGGTCAAAAGGATCTCTTGTACGTAAGAGACTAAATCTCTAGGTCCCGCCTACGCTTCGCTTTGGCGGGCAAGCAATCAAATTAAGTGCTTGTTGTTAGCTAGATAATTAGCAACAAGAATTTGGGTGGAACCCCCCAGATCTTGAATAGATCCTGAAACAAGCTCAGGACATGGTTCAGGACGGGGCCCAAGCAGAAATATTCTGGTTGGTTTTTTTGTTTTAAATTATGGCAAGTAACATCACATTAAAGGGAGATAATATAATCTTAAGGCCGTTGTCATTGAAAGATGCTCCAAATTTTTGTAAATGGTTAAAAGATCAAGAGGTTGCAAAATTTTTAGGTATTTATGACCAGCCGGTTCCAACTCTAAAAGAAGAACGTCAGTGGATCAAGGATCATCAAAAAGATAAAGAAACACTAGATCTAGCCATTGAGACTAAAGAGGGGGTACATATTGGCTCTATTGCCTTAAGAGATTTGAGAAGTAATAGTAACCGTGCCACTTTTGGTATCATGATTGGGGACAAGAAATATTGGGGACAAGGGTTAGGCACCGAAGCGGCAAAATTAGTTATTGAGTATGGTTTCAAAAAATTAAAACTTCATCGTATTTATTTACAACATTTAGCTTATAATATTAGAGGGCATAAGTCTTATAAAAAGGTGGGCTTTAGAAAAGAAGGAGAATTTCGAGATCAAGTTTTAAGAGACGGACATTATCATAATGTGATCTGGATGGGAATTCTAAAAAATGAGTATTTAAAAAAGAAACAAAAAAATAATAAATCCAAGAAAAAATCTTATGGACGAAAAGCTAAAAAAAATTAGACACTCTTCTTCTCATGTATTAGCCCAAGCAGTACTTGAGCTTTTTCCTGATGCCAAGTTAGCGATCGGACCGGCAATTGAGGACGGTTTTTATTATGATATAGATCTTGGCAGTAAAACTTTTGCCCAAACAGATTTAGCCAAGATTGAAAAAAAGATGAGACATATTATTAAACAGAATCAAAAGTTCGAACAGTCAGAAATGACCATTGATGAGGCCTTAAAATTTCTTAAATCAATTAAACAACCTTATAAAGTTGAATTAGTTAATGATTTTAAAAAGCGTGGTGACAAAAAGGTTGGTTTTAATAAAATGATTGCCATTGATGGTAAAGAGAAATATATTGATCTTTGTGCTGGCAATCATGCCAAGTCAACAAAAGAGATTGGGGCAATCAAACTTTTAAAAGTTGCTGGAGCTTACTGGAAGGGTGATGAAAAGAATAAGATGCTTCAACGTATCTATGGAGTGGCTTTTAATAATGAAGCGGAGCTTAAAAATCATTTAGAACAACTTAAAAAAGCCGAGGAAAATGACCACCGTAAATTGGGACAAGAGTTGGATCTGTTTACGTTTTCTGAGTTAGTTGGTGGCGGACTGCCAATGTTTACGCCACGCGGTACTATTATTAGAAATGCCTTAGACCAGTACCTAATCGATTTGCAAGAGCCTAAAGGTTTTCAGCGTGTATGGATACCACACTTAGCTAAAAAAGAGTTATATCAAGTTTCAGGGCATTGGGATAAGTTTAGTGATGATATTTTTCACGTTTCGTCAAAAGGTGAAGAAGCTTTTGTATTAAAGCCGATGAATTGCCCTCACCACACTCAAATTTATGCGTCTCGCCAGCGTAGTTATCGTGAATTACCATTAAGATATTTTGAAATTACTTCAATGTATCGTGATGAAAAAGCTGGTCAATTGCACGGTTTAACCAGAGTACGATCAATCACTATTGATGATGCTCATGTTTTTTGCCGCCCAGATCAGATAGAAGAGGAAGCTAATTTGATTTATGATATTATTGAACAGTTTTATCAAGTAGTTGGTATGGAAATTATTCCTAGGCTATCTTTATCAGATCCTAAACAACCAGATAAGTATATTGGTGAGCCAAAGGTATGGAAAGAAGCCGAGGCAAAATTAAGAAGTATTTTAAAAAAGCGCGTAAAAACTTTTGAAGAAATAGAAGGTGAAGCCGCTTTTTATGGGCCCAAGATTGATTTTGAAGCTAAAGATGCTATTGGTCGTAAGTGGCAGCTGGCGACTATTCAGCTTGACTTTAATATGCCTAACAGATTTAAACTTGAATATACAGACGAAAGTGGTGATCGAGTCAGGCCTGTTTTAATCCATAGGGCCATTGCCGGATCGTTTGAGCGGTTTATGGCTATATTAATAGAACATTATGGTGGTGCTTTTCCTTTGTGGTTAGCACCAGTTCAAGTACAAATAGTACCGGTTAGTGAAGGTTTTATTAAAGACGCCAACAAATTAGCTGATGAGCTTAAAGAACATGGAATTAGGGTGTGGGTTGATGATTTAGATGAAACAGTTGGTAATAAAATCCGTAAGGCAGAAAAACAAAAAATTCGTTACATGCTAGTAATTGGTGAGAAAGAAGTAAAGAGTAAAGATTTAAATGTTCGTATTCGAGGACAAAAAGAAGTTGAAGTAATAGATCGCCAGAAATTTATTTCTAAAATTTTAAAGGAAATCAAGGATAAAAAAAACCTCTCCTGATAAATCAAGGAGAGGGGATGTAACTAAGGAGCATTAATCGCCTGCTAAGCAGGTGATTTTTGTTTGATTAACACAGCACTGAATACGATGATCACCAGGATCAAAATTGCCATTGACCAAGGGGAAATCGGCATACCTACACCAGGGGGCCTAATAAAACCATCAGCCAATGCGAACTTGGAGAAGCCAGTGATTTCAACGGTTAGAGTGTTGTTAACCAAGTCTCGAGAAACTACCGTTAAGGTAAGAGGTGGCCCATTACCATACTCGACGATATTGAGATTTGACTCGTCCAAGCCAAGAATCTCGGCATCAGTGTAGCGAACAGTCAGAGTAGCCGTTGATCCTTGTGGTGGAGTAATGGTAATCCCGTTGGGACCGAACAACCTGGTCAATTTTACACCTGCGAGGTCTGCCAAGGCTAATTCCTGAAACGGGGTTATCGGCGTGTAGACCGTAATGGTAATTAAGCCATCGCCCGGAATAGCAATGCCGCCAATTGTCGTGCCGGCTGGCAAAACAAGCCTCAATCCAGATCCATCTTCAAGAATGATCTCTTCTGCAGACACCCCAGATTGATCCACAAAGATCGTTGTTGATATATTCAGAGTCCCTAGGTTCAACGATACTCCCGTTGTAAAGTTGACGTCTACAAAAGCGAATCTTGTGCCACCATCTGCAGAATGAAGGGCTTTTTGATGACCATCACTATTCAGAAACCTAGGATTTGGAATATCAACAATCGCATCCTCACGTTTGACAACTGCAATGTCATGGTCAGAACTTGCGTAAGTACCTGGGTCAGACTCATCGAAAGTACCAGTAATATCAACGGTGTAGAAAATTAATGATCCGTCTTGCGATGCTTGAGGATTAGTAGCGTAAGTATCTTCTGGGTTCAGAAGATGAACGAGTGGATTAGCCCCTATACCAGTAATTGGCTGAGTTGATCCGCTAAGAACATCAGCGATCCCTTCAATCGCGAAAAGGCGACGACTTGTAGGCGTCCAAGGCTGTTCAACCAGCAAGGTGTCACCATCAGGTGATAATACTGAATTTACAAACAGATTGGACGTATTAAGAATTTTCACCACCGAAGCCAGATTCGGTACAGCCGAATCATTAATATCCATGGCGAAGATTCCTTCGGAATAAACTGGTCCATCGCACCAAGATATAATTGACACTATTAGTTTATAACCGGAAGAGGTTAAAACAATAGACGGATCTCTAACGTCATAACAATCATTGGCAAAACCAAAATCGTCAGGACGTATAAAACCATTGTCAAAAGTATCAGGTGTTATGGCGCTAGCCCTACCAATTGAAGGCCTGTCTAGCAGCGGATTAGTTTGCAAGGCTTTGGTGGTGTAGAGAATGAACTGGCTATTTGGTGACCAAGCAATTGGTGAATTCCGAATTTCCTCGGTTGCTTGAACAAATCTTACCTCATTTCCGGGATTGGTTAAATCGGAAATCCACAATTCAAATACCCACGCACCAGATGATTCTTGTTGTAACCAAGCCAAGGTTTGGCCAGTAGGATCCCAGCTAGGTTGATCAAGCCAGAGACTGACATTTAACAACTGTATTTTGTTACCTTCATCCATTGCATAGTCTTCGGCTTGAGCGTTGGATAGCAAAAGTGTTACGATCGCGATCGTTGCAATTCCAGCGCACATCATATTACTACTCATTCTGCTGTTCATTAGCGTTCTCCTGTTAAAGTGGGGTTTGAGGCTCATTTCTGAGCAAAAAAATTTCAAGGAGCTCTTGTCTTGGCCACAAAGCCAAGATAATCACATAATAGCTAAAAAATTACTGTTTAGTCAAGATATATAAAATTTTACTTTTATAAAAAAAGAACCCCACAGTTTGACATTATGCAAACCAGGGGGTTTTGTTAGCCTTGGACTTCTACACTTGTTAGCGTAAGAAAGTCACAGGTGTGGACCTTGGCGGCAGAGTGTTGCCGATAAAAGTCATCACTCGATAGCCGTTAGTCCATTGCGGCATAGTAAGAACATCTTCGTGGGCAATTTGCAATACGGGAGTCCAGGTAAAGTCAGTCCAGATGAACCAACTTTGGCCGGCGACTTCGTTATAGGTCCCAGGGAGTAGTTCAGGAAAGGCAGGATCACCGAGTAGTTGGACTGACAACACACTACCCTCGCTATTTGAGCTAGCACAGCCATTAGCTTGAGTGCACTCAATATCGGCGACTAATGTCAGAACCTTTGTTGTCCCGGCCGGAACCGTATAAGGCTCGAAGAAATCAACCACGACAACCGTATCGTCATCGAGGATAAATTCTCCGTCTGGATTTTCCGCCACGAATCCCTCGCCAATGACCTGGCCCAATTGATCAATCACCTGAAGATTGCCTAAGCCGACGTTGTCTGCCCGAACGGCAAATGACAACCTTCCTAAGCCGAGATCACCAGACGAGTCAGCGGTGATGCCAAAGGCGTAGAGCGGTTTTATTTGCTCAATTCCCGCAGCAATTGTTCCTCCCGGAACTCCGCCAGACGAAAGCAGATCGTTGGTGGCGACGTATGGTACCGACCTAAACAGGTGAAAGTCGCTGGAGGAAGCCTCATCGACTACCTCAACTGTTCTACCGGACAATTCACCTTTAGCGATAATCTCTTCTCCAGGGATATAAAGATTGAAACCCTGGCCAGATTCACCAATTGAACCAAGACGTTGGTTAGAGTCAGAGGTGTCAACTTTTATTGTTAAAGTCACAACCTCATCTTGCGGTAAGAAGATAGATCTTGATCCCAAGTCGATACCACCACTGGCATTGGTAGGTATGTAACCTGCTTCGATGCGGGCAATTATATCATCACGCCCGGTTCGGCGTAAATAATCGAATACCGCATCGGACACATTATCCATCATGGTAGGCTCATTCTGGATAATCAATTCTGCATCTCGATAGATAGAAAGGAGCCTCACCTGATCTGGTCCACCATCATTGAGCTTGCCAAAGTATACAGGCAAGGTCTCCAACCAAATGTTCTCATGAATCGCCAGTAGGTTGAGCCGCATAGCAGTGATGCCATTTGTTGATCCCGGCAGCAGAGAATGATTTGGAGTATCCACTTTTTTGCTAATGGACAGATGACCTTTTTCAAGGACAGTAACCACCGGGCCTACTAATCTGCGGGCCGGAGTGATCCTGGCTGGACGTCTGTCTACAGGCTTAAAGGTGATCTGCCGGAGATGAAGAACAGCTTTGATCGAGGTGTTGTCATTGATACCCGGGCTGACACCAAATGTAACGTACAGTGACAACTTACCATCACTATCAATAAACTGTGGAATACCATCAGGGTCAAGATCAAATTGGACCCAGCCGTACTCTCGGTCAACCCCGGCCGCGATATCAGCGTCAGGATCATTAGTTGTTCTGAGTTGTCTGCCGTCGTCGGTATACAGACTAAAGTCGTGCAACCAATTAACTACATCACCATCGGTTTCCACTCTTAACCGAATAGAGGTAATGTCTTGACCCCAATCATAGTGATTGGAAAAGTTTAGCCAGGTTAGCCGAATGTTTCTACTACCGGCCACTACAGTTTGTTCAACGCCTCCAAGAGAGACCTGAACAAACCCTTGCGGAGACCGGTACTGTCTGGTCGTTGGTTTCCAGTGCCCTCGTTGAGCTGCGCAGGACGAGCTAACCAACGTTAAAAGCATCGCCATCACAATCAATCTCTTCATCGTTTCTCTCCTCGTAAATTTTCAAGTTGCATTTAGTCCACCATGGACTGAAATTTCTTTGTTTTGCTGTCTTTTTTAGACTTTTAAGACTAACATAAAATTAGTATTTTGTCAATAAATTAGCTTGAAATAGTCAATATTATATGATATTCTATAGACTATCATGAAATACAAAATAATCACTTTTGGCTGTCAGTTTAACGTGGCTGATAATGAAAAGGTAACCACCGTTTTAGAAAATTTAGGCTACCAAAAAACTACTGATGATAATCAAGCTGATTTGGTAGTAGTTTTAGCTTGCTCAATCCGCCAAACTGCTATTGATCGGATTTATGGGTTAGAGAAAAAATTTAGCAAAATTAAAAAAAATAAACCACTTATCACGGCTTTGTCTGGCTGTATTTTGGAATCTGATAAAGTTAAGATGTCTAAATTTTTTGATCTGGTTTTTCCGATAACTGACCTACCTAAATTACCAAGCATATTAGCCAAAAAAGTTTTACGTCTGCCAGCAGACTATTCAGAAATTCATCCCAGCTACCAGTCAAGTTTCCAGGCCTATGTACCAATTATGATGGGTTGTAATCAATTTTGTTCTTTTTGTGTAGTACCTTATGTTCGAGGTAGAGAAGTTTCAAGGTCTCCAAAAAATATTATTAAAGAATGTAAACATTTAATTGCTCGAGGTTATAAAGAGATTATTTTAATAGGACAGACAGTTAATAGTTATAAACATAACCAGACAGATTTTTCAAAATTATTACAACAAGTGGATGCAATTTCTGGCCATTTTTGGTTGAGCTTTTCTAGTAGTCATCCTAAATTTATGACCGACAAGTTAATTAAAGTAATGGCCACAGGAGAACATATTATTCCTTATTTACATTTACCAATACAATCAGGAGATAATAAGATGCTGAAAATAATGAAACGATTTTACACGGTCGGACAGTATAAAAAAATTATCACAAAAATTAGAAAAGCAATACCGGGTATTGCCGTTTCTACTGATATCATTGTCGGTTTTCCCGGTGAGACTAAAAAGCAATTTGCCGGTACGATGCAGTTATTTAAAGATATAAAATTTGATATGGCATTTCTGTCACAATATTCTCAAAGATCTCATACCAAAGCAGCTGAGCTAAAAGATAACGTTACAAAAGACGAAAAGAAAAGGCGAGAGAAAGCTTTAAATATTATCTTAAAAAAAACCGCACTAACGCATAACAAAAAATTAGTTGGTCTAACAGTTGAAGTTTTAGTTGATAATTACAAAGATGGTTTTTGCTTTGGCAAGACTAATAGTTATAAAAATATTAAGTTTGCATCAGACATAGACCGAACAGGTGAATTAATATTTATTAAGATTACCAGTTGTTATGCCTGGGGGCTAAGCGGGGAGTTACCGAAGGTGGTAGTGGTTTTAGGTACTACTGCTTCTGGAAAAACCAAGTTAGCTGTTGAGCTAGCCAAAAAATATGACGGTGAAATTATTTCAGCTGATTCTCGTCAAGTTTATCAAGGAATGGATATTGGCACTGGTAAGGATCTAGGAGAGTACGGCAAGATACCATACCACTTGATTGATGTGGTTTCACCCAAAAGTCAGTTTAATGTAGCGGATTGGCAAAAATTAGCCTTTGAAAAAGTTAACGTAATTTTAAAACGTGGTAAATTGCCAATTATTTGCGGGGGAACTGGTTTGTATATCTCAGCCTTAACGGAGGGTTATAATTTAGAAATTCCAAATTCCAAATTCCAAATTCCAAAAATAGATTTAAATAAGCTATCATTAAAGCAACTACTAAGTCTTCTAAAAAAAATAGACCCGGAAACTTATAAAGTAATTGATCAAAAGAATCGACGTCGAGTTCAGCGTGCCTTAGAAATTTTTTACCAAACTGGAATTCCTAAATCTGAACAAGAAGATAATAAAAAACCACCATACAATTTTTTACAGCTAGGGGTTACCTTCCCTAAGGATATTTTACATCAAAAGATTGATCAGCGCTTAGTAGCCAGAATAAATCAAGAGGGGATGATTGACGAAGTTAAAAAGTTAAGACAACAAGGTGTCAGTTGGCAGAGGCTTAATGATTTTGGATTAGAATATCGTTGGGTGTCTAATTTCTTGCAAGATAAAATTTCTGAAGAAGAATTAGTCGAAGGACTTAAAAATTCAATTCATGATTTCGCTAAAAGGCAGATGACTTGGTTTAGAAAAAATGATGACGTAGTTTGGCTTAAACAGTCAAGTCCGGCCAAGACAAAAGTTAAGCAATTTTTAGATAAATAAAAAAACGGGGCCGACACCCCGTTTTTTAATAAATTTATTACATGGTTTTCTCGAGTCCTAATCTTTCTTCCATCTCAGTCTGATACTCGTTAGCTGCAGTTATTGCATTTTCTATAAACTGTTGCTGATCACTTGCTAACTCACTAAATTTTACACCTTTAAATTCTATATCTGGATTATCTCTAAGTTTTCTGGCACCATCAGAAAGTCGTGCTTCTATACTTCCATTATCTTCTAAGAGTTTAGATAAATCCTCTCCACTTGCAAAAATATCAGCAGGTCTACCTATAGCTCTTTGTTCTCTGTCAGTTAATGATTCTCTTTCTCCCTCCTCAGCCTTCCAGCTGGCGTCAGCTTCGACAGATGAGCCCCCTCTTCCCTCAATATTTACCATATTATTTTAGTTTATTTATTAAAGTATCTTTAAGTGTTTGAGGGTCGGCCTGACCCTTAGTAGCCCTCATGGTCTGACCAATGAAATATTGAATAACTGTTTCTTTTCCGGCTTTATATTGTTCAACTTGTTTAGGATTTTCAGTAATTATTTTATCAATGATTGAATCAAGTTCTCCTTCGTCAGTACCACCAGTTAAGTCTTCTTCTTCTATTATTACTGATGGATCTTTTCCTGTCAATATCATTAATTCCAAGATTTTTTGGGCAATTGTGGAGTTAACTTTATTTTGATGTATCATGGTAATAAACTCGGCAAAATTTTCTGGGGTCACTTCTGCTTTTGCTATGGTTTTATTCTCTTTATGTAAAATTGCTAAAAGTTTATTCAACAACCAGTTACCGGTTAGCTTAGAAAGCTTGGCTTTGCCTTTTTGCCAAATTTCATCTTCAGTGCCTTCTTCTTCCCCAAGAGCAACCAACCAGGCTCGCAGTTCAGACATTGATTGTTCAAAAAAGTCCGCCAAAGCTTTATCATCGGTCATAACCTTGGCATTGTCTGAAGCTACTTCATATTCATTAATAAATCTTTGGCGTCTAGCCTGAGGTAGCTCAATCAAGCTGGCTTTAATAGTTTTGACATCAATAGTGTTTTTAACTTCCGGATTAAAGTTTAAAGGAGGTAGATCTGGTTCAGGGAAGTACCGATAGTCTGAAGCTTCTTCCTTAATTCTTTGATTTTCGGTTATTGATTTAGTTTCATTCCAGCCACGAGTAGAAAGTTGGTCTGGAGGACTGCCATCTCTCCAAAGTTGAGTTTGTCTTTTAATTTCATAATCGATGGCTTTCTCTACAGCCTTGAAGGAGTTTATATTCTTAATTTCGGTTTTGGGTTTAAGTTTATCAATAACAATATTATTAGGGTCTTGATCAGTTAAGGAGATATTAGCATCACAACGAAGATGCCCTTTTTCCATGTCAGCATTAGATACTCCCAGGTAACGCATAATCAATCTTAATTCCTGCATAAACGTTTTGGCTTCGGCAGCATTTCTTAAATCCGGTTCAGTTACTATCTCCATCAAGGGAGTACCGGAGCGATTATAATCAACTAAGGTATTTTTTCCATCAGCTGAATGTAAATTTTTGGCTGCATCTTCTTCCAGATGAAGTCTGGTAATATCAACTCGACGATTTCCCTCTTTACTGTTTACAATCAAATAACCTTTGACACCAATTGGCTGATCGAATTGCGAGATTTGATAAGCCTTTGGTAGATCAGGATAAAAATAACTTTTTCGATCAAATTTAGAAAGTTTAGGAATTTGACAGTTAATCGCTAAGGCCGACATTACTGACCATTCCACGGCTTGACGATTCATTACCGGTAGCGTTCCAGGATGGCCCATACAAATGGGACAGACCGTGGTGTTTGCCGGTTTATTTTCTCCAGTATTGTCACAAGTACAAAACATTTTTGACTTGGTTCTGAGTTGTACATGGATCTCTAATCCAATGATAGGCGTTAGATTCATATTTTAGGCTGTAGCCCCGTACAAATTACTCTGGAATTTTACGGGGTAAATTTTTTAGTTTTTTAACTTTTTATAATTAAATTTACTCATACAGAGTATCACATTATTTCTAATAAATAAAGAGAGTATTTAATCTTCGTCGACAGTATCTAGTAATTTAAATAATTTTTTTCACTTCTTTAAAAATTTTTTGGGATATTTTTTCTATCGCCAGTGGTTTTTTTCCGTCCGAACACTTAACAGTTGTCCAATTAAGTTTATCAGCAAGCAAGGTAGACCGTTGTTCGGCTTTTCTCATGTGGTCAAGAGTGTCATGACCGTCGTGGCCACTACCTCGTTTACTGACCAGTTGATAGGCTATTTTAGGTTCAACATGTAAGTATATTACTAAGTCTGGTTCTGGTATTTTAAAAATTTCAAATTCTAATTTATGCTCCCAACTAATGAAGTCATCAATCTCACCTTCGGCCATTTTGGTAGTTTGATGAATAAAATTTGAAGTATAATATCTGTCCAGTACTACCAGCTTATCAGCGGCTAACCAATCTTTAATTTTTTGGGAAGATTCAAAACGATCACCGGCATAGAGTATGGAAGCTAAATATGGATCAACCTCGGTTGGTATTCCAAATTGACCATCTAGATACTTTCTAACCATACCACCAAAGAAGTTTTGGGTGTACTGAGGAAAATCAACAGTTTCAACTGCCTGACCTTTTTGCTTCAGCTTTTTAACTAAAATATCGGTCTGGGTAGCTTTACCCGAGCCGTCGATACCGTCGATGACAATTAGTTTTCCTGACATAAAGTAAGTTGACTTTAAAAAATAAGTGATTTAATATTTAATAATTGGAGGTTAACTAATCATGTGTCTCAATCCATGAAGGAGGTGATGTGATGTCGACACTTGGATTTATTGTCTTGATGGTGCTGTGCTACTTTCTGTATTACATGCGGATGGATGATTCTGGAGAGATAAGCAATGACATTGTTAATTTGTTATTGGCTTGGATTACTCCATTAATTGGGGTGGCTGGGATCATTTTTGTGTGGGTATCATACACTCAAGGTTGGGTGCCAGATGTCTCATTTGAGCAGACCATGGTTCCTGCGATAATTTTGCAAGTCTTTGTTCAACTGCTCGTAGTTAATAATGCTTTGTTTCTTGATTATACAGGTAGCAGAAGTAGGGAGGCTACTGTTGAAGATCAACGTAAGACGGAATGTCTGTTTTGTGATTAAAATTGATCACATTGGTCGATTGCTTAACGTGCCTCAACCAGACGGAGGAAATGTCATGTTGACTGTATATTTTCTGATCGGGATGATGACGATGTATGCACTATTTTATTTCAGGGCATACAAATGCGGGCATGAAGTTGATGAGAGTGATTTATTATGCTTCCTGGGTCTCGCAACACCTTGTATTGGATGCGTTGGAGTTCTATCGTTGTGGTTGGCATTTGCTCTACGATGGCAAGGTGCTCTATCATTAGGCTGGAGTTTTTTCTCAACAGCCATCCTTATTATTTTCACTATACTTGCTTTGGTTTTGTTCGCGGCAGAAATGACCGAACATTAACTGAATACAAAGTTTTTGGTGGCAATATCAGTTCATTTGGCGATAGTTACGACTGTCGTCTTTTTTTATTTCAAAATTTTATACCTTAGTTGTAGAGCCTCATCTCCTAGCTTATTAACTTCCAACAGTTTTAAATCAAGATCAAACTCTTCACCTTCAGTAAAGTTTAGCCCGCCGCCAAATATTTTCGGTTCTATTGTAATCAAAATTTCGTCAACTAAGCCAGCTTTTAAAAAATAAGAATTAGTTCTAGCACCGCCACCTAAAATAGCTGATTCAAAGCCACGGTCTGCTAAATTTTTTACTACATCTTCCGGTGAGGCTTTAATAAATTCTAGTTGGTTAGCTACTATTTTATCCTGGTACTTTTCTGGTTCCATGCTTAGTATTAAATTTAAACGACCAGGTAAAGATTTTTGACCCATGGCAACAAAAGTAGTGTCTCCCATGATGATGGCACCATGTTTTTTGGTTTCGGCAATAAAGGCTTTTTTATCAGCCTTGGAGGTCCAGTCAGCATTGTGTGATTTATTTTTAGCAATTATACCGTCAACGGTCATTGCCATCATAATTATTAGTTTCATGGTTATACAGCTATATCAAATTTAATTCGGGGGTAGCTTTCGTAATCAATTAATTTTGTTTGTTCATAGTTCCAGTCAAAAATTGATTTAAAATCTTCCGTGGCAATTTTTGGTAGGGGATATTTATTTGAATCGCGAGATAATTGCTCTTTTGCCCCCTCAACATGGTTAACAAACAGATGAACATCACCAAGAAAGCCGACTAATCTACCTTCTTTAAAGCCAGTTTCTTTGGCTATTAAGTGTAACAGTAGAGCATAACTGGCGATATTAAATGGCAAGCCCAACATTATATCAACAGAGCGTTGATTCCACATTAAGTTTAGCCTCCCATCAATGACAGTGACTTGATAAAGATAATGACATGGCGGTAATGCCATTTCACCCAGCATAATTGGATTCCAGGCCGACACAATCATTCGGCGGTCATCAGGATTTTTTTTAAGCATTTCAATAACACGTTTGAGTTGATCAACGCCTTTGTCCGTGTAATCTGAGTCGTAGCTGTCATATTGAGCATTAAAATGACGCCATTGAAAACCATAAATTGCTCCTAAGTCACGTTCCTCTAGCATCCGTTTTTTTGATTGCTCATCATGTCCATAGGGAGCTTTTTTAGGATTGGCCCATTCATCCCAGATATGATTATTGCGATCCAGTAACCACTGCTTATCAGTAATACCTTTGATGAAAAATTCTAATTCACTAGCCACTAATCTTAAGGGAACTTTTTTAGTAGTTAAAAGAGGAAATCCTTTAGACATATCATGCTCAAACATTGCGCCAGCCATGGTCAAGGCTTCAATTCCTTGGCGAGGCATTTTTTTTATGCCAACGTCTAAAACTTTTTGTACAATATCCAGATAAGCTTTCATAATTTAAAGTTTAAATGCTTCCTGCCAAATTGAAGATGGTTCTATCCTTTTGAATTTGGTTTCGGCATAATTAAAAACCGGACCAATAGCCAAGAATAACCGTCCTTGCTCATTAGGATAAATAACTACGATATAATCAAAGCCATTAATTTTTTCAATTAAGATATTATTTTTATCTACGATATGCTCAAAAGAATAAAAATTTTGAATGTTTTCCTTTTTAATATCTCCAAAAATTATATTTAGTTGTCTGGCATAGCTATTAATGAAGTCATAATCAGTCGCTTCCAAGGTTTGATTTTCCAATTCTTTTTGAGCAATAGCACTGGACTTTTCTAAAATATTTTTTAAAGCTTCTAATCGTTGAAATGGCTTACCGATTGGTGAAATTATTTCTAAACTCAAAAATCCATTCATCACCATGTTAACATTAGCCAGCAGTTCATTGTATAGCTCAACTTGCGGTTCAATATAACCATAGGGGAAATAGTTACCAAAACCATCACCCAAAATTTCTTCAAATGCCTGTTTTTCGAAATTAATTTCTCTATGAGTCAGTGACCAGGTAGCTAAACCGGTACTTAAAGATTTTTTACTCCAGGCCTCGCTGTTCATAAAAGATGGCCAGGCAGTACGGTCCTGGTCATTGAGATTTTGTAAAGCCGATAACATCGCCAGATAGGAATTATCGTGCCAAGTGTTTTGATCAAATTTCATTACCTGATCAACAAAATTATTTATTCTCGACAAGTAAGACGGATAGTTGTCATCCAGAGACTCAGTCAGTACTTGCCTGGCGGCTTGGTTATCTAGCAGGTTAAAGAGGTCTAAGCCAGTTACGATACATCGATTAATATCTCCTTGATTATTGCAAGCGGTAAAAGGTAGTTCTTCTCTTGGTCCAACAGTCCGGTGATTACCAATTTCCGTACCAGTCAACGAGTCAAATAAACTTGTTTCCAGTAAATGGTAATCCCGTAACAGTTTTAGACCAACTTTTTCTTTATTTTCTTTTGAGCCGCCGAGGACAGCTGGAAATTCAAAATTATTTATTTCATTTTGTAAATTGATAATATTTTGGTTGGTAGTCTCCTGGTCTGTTGCAAAAATATCATCAAAATTTAAGTCTACATCAAACACATTTATCGCTGCTTGATTATAATCTAAGTAAGTTAAATTTGACTCTAGTCCCTTGAAAAAAGAAATTGATTTATAAATATTTGCCCAGCTATTTTTTAAGTTTTGATCACTGGCCAGATCATTACTCAGCAACAATGAAGCAATAAAGTTTATACGATGATCCTGTTGGTCTAAAAGACAGTCGGCACAGTCATCGGCGGTAAACCAGAGAGGAAAGAATGATTCTTTTAACCAAGTAATTGCTAAATAGTAATTTTTTAAAATCTCAGAAGTTTGGTACTGCGCGGGAATATTGTATTCTTGATAATCGTTATCGTACAAAAAAATTGGTGATTTACTGCTCTGCTTTTTGGCAGAAATCAAACTGATTTCTTGATTAACCTGGTCAACTAAATATTCAGGCACATCAATTTTATAAAGGCTTCCTTCAAAACTGGAAAAGAATTTTTTGTCGGCGGTTAACGATTCTTTAATTTGACTTTCTTCTGGTTGCAGAAGTTTTAAAGCTACTGTTAAATATGCCAGTTCAAGGCGGTTGGCTTCGGTCAGGGTGTCAGTTTCAATACCAAATTGTAAACGTTTAGCTTCATATCTTTTCTTCGTTTTGTTATACATTTTTTCTAACAATTCCCAGAGTGAAGGATAAAATATTTCTTGCTCAATTTCTTTATAGATAATTTGTAAAGTATCTTGATACACACCAACAATTGAATCAGAACTTATAAATATTGGTAAATTTTCATCCTTTAAGTTTTTATAATTACTTTGCCAATCAGTAACCTGAGGATCAAAAGGATTATCAATAACCACAAAATTATTTTCCGTTAGCTTGGTTAAAGCTGAGTCCAAATCTATTCTTCGTGAAAAGTCACGATAATTTACCACTTCTTCTTTTATGTTATCTAATGATAATTGATAGGGAGCTACTGCCGGTGTGTACGGAGTACTAATTAGTTGCCAAAATGAAGAGATAAACTGTTTTTCTTTTTCTAAACGAGATTGTGATAATTCAGTAATTTGTTCAGCGGTTAAGGTGTCGTCAGAAGTTGGTAATGAAGGAGCTATTCCTACTTCACCAGTAAGATTTTGGTTGGCTTCAACCAGTGGTTCAATTTGTGGTTGGCCAGATCTGGGTAAGTAGTGAAAAAGAAAAAATGCGCCAATTATTATTAGAAAAATAATGATTGCAATAGCTGCAATAATTGTTATATTTTTATCTTCCATGTATTTATTTTATATTTACTTTCCGGTTGAGCCAAAGCGACCTTCACCGCGACTGGTGTTAGATAAATTTTCGGTTTCTTCTAAATCTGCTTTGATAACTGGCATAATAACTAATTGAGCAATTTTATCTCCCTTATTAATTTGATAAATTTCATTGCCAAGGTTAATCAGGTTAACATTGTATTCACCACGGTAACCAGCATCATATACTCCAGCCATAGTATGAACACCACCATTTTTTGGTAAACTACTTTTATCTTTTACAAAGGCCACATAACCAGTTTCAAACTCCAAAGCAAAACCAAGATCAAAAATTTTTCTTTCTCCTGGTTGTAAACTATAATCGTCTAAAGCATAGAGATCCAGCCCGACATCTCCCGGATGAGCATACGAGGGGATAACTGCTTCAGTATTTAATTTTTTAATTTTTACCTTCATCTATTTTTTTCCATATATCCTCAACCTGTTGATGTAAAGATTCAAAATCTCCATTGTTGTCAATTTTAAAATCGGCTTTTTTCCCGACTGCTGGCACTTGTTTGTCAGCCTCGGCTTTTTCTTTTTCCGAAAAGTCCTCAAAACTAAAGGTGTTATCACCAACATTTTCATCTCTTTTAATATACCGATCGTAACGAGTTTTTGGTTCAGCCGTAACGTAAACTAAATGAAAGTTAGGCAGTTTGGTCAGATTTTCAAAATCAGTGAACCGACGCACGCCATCAATAACAATAAGATGATGGTCAGAACTTTTTATCTTTTTTAAAATTGAATCTGCTAAAATGCTTTCGCTATAGTTTTGTCTTAAAAAAGTGGATAATGATTGCATATTATCTCTGGTTATTTCAACATCATACAACTCAAGGGTTTCTCTTAACGGATCGGAATAACGAAAAGAAACAGCCTGATGTTTCTTTTTAAGATAATCAACAATTGTTCCTTTACCGGCGGCTAATTCACCAACTAAGCCTAAAATAACTTTTCCCATTATTTAGAAACCTCCATATTTACATCACCTTCATTTGTCCTGTCGGTAATATCCTCGGAAAATAGTTTAGTTAATTCATCATTCCACTCTTGGTTTTCTTGGTAAACATCAACTTGGATGCCAGCTTCTTTCAACATGTCAACTGCTTTAGCATTTCGGTAAATCTTTCCGATAACAACTCTTTTGATACCAGCAGCAATTACGTACTTGGTACAGTGGATGCATGGATTATATTTACTGTACATGGTCGACCCAGCTGTACTGGTACTGCCTTGGACTGCGGCTTGTAAAATTGCATTATGTTCACCATGAATGGTTCGAACGCAGTGCCCTTCTTCTAATAAATGACCAACGTCAGCACAATGAGGTGATGAAGGAGGTGAACCGTTGTAACCTGTAGAAATAATTCGATTATCTTTAACCAAAACCGAGCCGGCATAAAGTCGATCGCAAGTGCCGCGGGCGGCAATAATTTTGGCAATTGCCATAAAATAATCATCCCAGGAAGGACGATAATGTTTTCTTTCTTCAGCCATAATTTTTGAAATTTTTAGGACTAATAAAGGGAATTAAGCTACTTAGTAAACCCCGTTCATTTACTAACACCTTCTATAATCTTGAGGTGTAGTATTGTACTCTTTTTGACTCCTCGGCTCTGAAATAAAAAGTCTTTGACTTTTTATTTCACTCGCTCTACGTCGCCAATAACTCATATATTTTAACAGATTTTAAGGGTTTTTGGCAAACTTGGGCAAACTTGCTGGTTATTTGACAAAATTACAGTTTATTAATAACATAAGGTATTGCTCTTTGATCCTAAGCGGACAAACATTTACATGGTGATCAATCATGCTTGGATGTTTTTTTTGTGATTGTGAAAATAAAACCAATGATCCAGCTGATAGATATTGTACTCAATGTGGAAAAGATTTAGTTTCCATTAAAATATCACTTTGTAATAAATGTGATCGTAGGCTTCATGTACCAGGTGCAATATATTGTTCTATTTGCGGAGATCGTTTACCATTTCGTAGCAAATCAAGTTTGTAGCTTGTCAGCTATCAAGTCATCAATATTTAAAAATATGGTGACTTTTTTTATAAAAAAATCCCCACCAATTAAGGTGGGGAAATATATTTACTTTAATTTAAATTTCTACTTTGACGCCCGGACCCATGGTTGAGGAAATACTGATATTTTTAAGGTAAATACCTTTAGCTGAAGAGGGCTTAGCTTTGGTCAAGGCTTCCATAAAAGCTTTATAGTTTTCAATTAATTTTTGTTCATCAAATGAAACTTTACCGATGATTTGATGAATGTTAGCGGTATCATCATTCTTAAAGTTTATTTTACCTTGTTTTAATTCGTTGATGGTTTTTTTAATATTAGTAGTGATAGTTTCATTCTTAGGGGATGGCATTAAACCTCTTGGTCCAAGTATTTTAGCGATCACTGCCAGTTTAGGCATCATGTCTGGTGAAGCTAAGGCTACTTCAAACTCAATTTTTCCAGATTTTTTAATGTCAGCAATTAGATCTTCCCCGCCAATAATATCTGCTCCGGCTTCTTTGGCTTCTTTTTCTTTGTCGGGAGCGACAAAAGCGGCAATAATTTTAGTTTTACCGGTACCGTTTGGTAAAGTAATTGCTCCACGAACTTGTTGCTCACTTTTTTTAGGGTCAATACCCAGTTTAATGTGAGTTTCAACTGAACCATCAAATTTTGAAAGATTGGTTTCTTTAACCAGTTTAATTGCTTTATCAATTGGATAAGCTTTGTCGCTATCAATTTTTTTTGAGACCTCTAGATATTTCTTAGAACGTTTCATAATTTCCTTTCGCAGTACAAACCCCCGGGATCCTGAAACGATTTCAGGACGGGGTCCTGCAAATTTATTAATTAATTTTTTACTTCCAGCCCCATTTGTCTGGCAGTGCCTTCAATAATTCTCATAGCACCTTCAATGTCTTTAGCATTTAGATCCGGCATTTTCTTTTCAGCAATTTCTTGAATTTGTGCTTTGGTCACTTTTCCGGATTTTTTCTTTAAAGATTCTCCTGACCCTTTTTTAATGTTGGCAGCTTTTTTAAGAAGTTCAGCTGCTGGGGGAGCCTTGGTAATAAAAGTATATGTTCGATCTTCGTAAACAGTAATTTCTATCGGTGTTAGTTCACCTTGTTTGTCTTTAGTTGCCTCATTAAATTTTTGACAAAATTCAGAAATATTCAAACCATGCTGTCCCAAAGCTGGGCCAACTGGTGGAGCGGGGTTTGCTTGACCGCCAGGAATTTGTAACTTTATAACTGTTTTAACTTTTTTTGCCATAGTAGTTTATCTATTAGAATAGTATTATAGTTTCTTAACTTGTAAAAAGTCAAGTTCCACCGGAGTTTCCCGGCCAAATATATTAACCAGAACTTTAATTTTGCCTCGATCCTCGTCAATTTTATCAACTTTACCTTCGTAGCCCTTAAATGGTCCATCGACAATTTTAACAGCGGTACCAACGGTAACGTCAATTTTAAAGGTAGGTTCTTCAACACCCATTCGTTTTTGAAGACTTTTAATTTCAGTGTCAGAAATTGGTGTTGGGGTAGTGCCTGAACCAATGAATCCAGTAACATTTGGTGTGTTTCGAACAACATACCAGGAATTATCATCAACCACCATTTCTACCAATACATAACCAGGGAAGATT
>CEPX01181793.1_pt1 | contig 26212 bp, 36 predicted proteins | sample 361361 | NCBI WGS metagenome assembly CEPX01 (sample SAMEA2619974, study PRJEB7988) | marine metagenome | biome: marine biome (ENVO:00000447); feature: mesopelagic zone (ENVO:00000213) & marine oxygen minimum zone (ENVO:01000065); material: "saline water (ENVO:00002010), including plankton...
AAACGTGCACCCACCTTTTCTCCAGTCAGCCTGTGGAATCTGCCATAGCCCTGCTGGTTTTTGCCGGCCTGCCACTCCCAGCAATTATCTCCCTTTTTCACTTTGCTCCAGAATCTATCCACTGAGGTCTCCCTGATTTTTTGTGAGCCATCATTGAGTGGTCGTGCGAATACGGTTTCGCAAATAGAATAAGAAGTAGAAAGAGAAGAAGAAAAAGAAAGAGAATATATCTTTTTACTCTCAGCTAGTACTCTAGGGCCAGCCTGCCACTTTTCCACACTTTGGGTGTGTATAACTGATAAAAATGTTAATAACTTTTTAATCATTACCACAAAGGACAAAGCTGGAGAGATTCACACTCTTCACAGCCTGCTCCAGATTGTCCATCCATAGGGGCTTCCACATGCTCAGGCTCTTCTCATCATAGGGCATGTATATCACCACATGCCTCTTTGCCCTGTCCAGCTCCAGGACAGCCATCTGGGGCTCCCAGACACTATCCAGCATCCTTTTGCCCACCAAAGGCTCCAGGGCATCCAGGATGGCTCTCCTGCATCCCAGCAGCTCTTCTGGTGTCTCCTTCAGCATCACCTTCCCACCTTCTCACAATATTCCAGGAAGTTTTTGTGGCTCTTCTTCAGGGTCAGGTGGGTCTTCTGAAGCTGCTCCATGTCATAGCTGTCCAGGGGGATCCCCTGTGGGTCTTCCAGGATCAGCTCTGTGATGGACATCAGTAGCTTCAGTTTTCCAGGGTCAATCCAGATCTGGGCTCTGGGCACCCCATCTGGCCTGTGCTGCCATCCTGTGGATCGGGGCACCCCATTACTGCCCTGGGTCTTCTCATCAGGCCAGGGCACAGCAGGCGGCTTCTGGTGGGTGCCTTCTTTGCGATATGACACCACTGTGGTCACATCCTTCTTCCTGGTGGTCATCCACTCATCAATCTCATCCAGGTCAAAAATCAAATTCCTTCCCAGCTTATAGCAGGGGATCTCACTGTCAGCAGCCATCTTATAGACAGTGCTGGAGCTGAGTCCCAAGTATTCTGCCAGGTCCACTCCTTTGACCAGTCTGCTTTTTGCCATCACTTCTTTCTCCTTTGCATGGGTGGCAGCTCAATCCTGACCTGATCAGGAAGCTGATCTGGTGGGCATTCAGGAATGGAGCTGGGTGTGGGTCTGTTTAGCTTTTGGTGGGTGTGCCATTTGGTGTGGGCAAGATAGGTCTTCCCATCCACTTCATAAGACAGCAGCATGGGATCCATTGGATCTGCATCCAGCAGCTCCTTCAGCCAGGTGTCAATCTCCTGGCTGGATATGTCTTCATCAAATGGAAATAGCTTTGACTTCAGCCAGGCTGTATTGCCTGTCAGCCTGCCATCATCATCCCCAAGTGATATGAGTCCAATGAAGAGCAGCCTGGCTTCTCTGCACACACCAGAGAGAGCCTGGGAATCCCAGAGCCCTGGCCTGAGCATTCTGTTTCTGGGCATGATACTCCTGTGGTAAAAATTGAGCCTGTGGGTGACAGGGTGGATCCAGGCTGCATCCATGCAGCCTGGATGCAGCCTGGATCCCTAACATGGGGAGCCCTGATGGGCTTTGTCAATTCAGGGAGAAGACTCCTGTGTCTCCAGTCTGCACTTCCAGCTCCAGCTCATTGATGGACTTCCACTGCAAGGCAGTGATGGTGCAGGGGATGCCATCCACCTGGACTTTATCCCCTGGCATCATCTCTTCTAAGCCCAAAGGTGCAGGGCTGTAAGTCACAGTCATCTTCATACTGGTCATCTCCTTTTTAAAAAGGCAGATCATCACCCAGGTCATCTTTCCCACCTGGTCCTGGCTCAATATCGTCTTTGCCCCAAAGGGCTTCAGATTGCTCCTGCACTGACTTCTCTGGCTCCTGGGGTGCCTGCTCCACATCAGTGGTCTGCTCCACATTGCCCTGGGTGACTTTGGGAGCTGGTGCATTGGGTCTGATTCGGACCACATCAAAAGACTTCCCAAAGGCTTTGACTCCCTGTTCCACAAAGACAGTGACTCTCTTCCCACCCCAGGCATCAGTCTCTGCACCATACAGGTGCTTAATGATTTTGACATTGAAGGGGCTCAGTATCAATCCCTTCTTTGCTCCTGCAAAGACCAGGACACCTTTGGGCTCTTCATCCCCAGTGGGACCATGCTTGCCCATCACTGGAAGGTCATCCACTCTCATCTCCTGGATGGTCAAGATAAATTCTTTATATCCATTCTCTCCATCCATGAGATCTGAGGCATCCAAGTACTTACTTGGATAAAGGTCATCAATATTCATGCTGCTCTCCTTTGAAGTGGTGATGATAGATGTCCCAGGTGCCTGACTGCACCTGGGACATGTAAAGATACTTATATGGCTATGACTTCAGCAAGGGGGATCTCAGACAATCTCCCCATCAGCTTCATCAATCTGACCCAGTGCCCAGGCCAGTGCCTGCTGAATGCCATCCAGATAGGTCATCCCTCTGGTCTCATTTGGATCTGCTTCCCTGGCTTTGTCAGCCATCTCTTGCATCTCTTCTTCTGTCTTCATCTCAGCTCTCCTTTTCTCAGGGTTTAATGCTCAGGCCAGATGATGGCCAGGATGATCTCTGCTGCCACTACATAGACCAGCAGCCCCATGAGGACTGCCCACATCTTCCAGGTGCTTTCTTTAATCACTGAGCAGCTCCTTTGCTCTGATGGCTGAATGCTTCCAGGTCCAGCCTGCTCTGATGTCTGTCCAGGCTTGCATGGCCAAGCTGCGAGTCATGGGATCATGGAGCCTGGATCTCCCAGTGGCCATTGCATTATTGATCCAGACCTGTCTCATGTACTTGGCCAGTCCCAAGGTGCTGGCTTCCAGGATCCAGGTGGGCTCCACTGTGGGCTCTGGGAAGTCAATGAGCTTCCTGTGGCTTTCCACCAGCACTGCATTTTGATAATTGCAGAAGTCATCAGTGGCTCCACCTTTTGTCACTATGACCACCACACCAGCAGCCATTGCTTCAGCCACTGTCAGGCCAAAACCTTCACCCCTGTAAGGATGCACCAGGCACTGGCAGGCTGCATACAGACCAGGCATCTCATCATCACCCATCTCCTGGTCTGTATAGAGTATCCTGGGAGCTGTGGGATCTGACATCAGCCCCTGGATCAGCTCCCCATTGGTCTGATGGCGATAGAAGGATCTGGTGCCCTGGTCTTTGATGACCAGGCAGACATCATCAGCCCTGCTGAAGGCTTGGCAATAGGCATTGATCAGGATGTCAATTCCCTTCCTGGCAATGGTGCCACCAACAAAGAGAAAATTGAAGCCAGCTCCATCCAATTGAGCAGGCTCTGCCCCTGGGCGGAATCGCTCAGGATCCACACCCAGGGGCATGATCTTCACCATCTCTTCTGGGATGCCAGAAGAGACATAGACATCCTTGACATACTGAGTGTATGCCCAGACCTGATCCACATGGCTCAGGATGGGCTCTATCCAAGCCTGTGGCAGGCTTCCATATTCCCAGGGCTGCATCAGCACCAGCTTCTTCCCTGGGACAGGAGAGAAGTCTGGTGGCCACTGGTGGCGAACAATCACAGAAGGCTCTTCCAGGCTGAAGCTGGGTGTGGTGACATCCACACCCAGCTCCACCAAGCTCTTGATCATCTGCCTATTGACATGGGCCAGGCTATTGAAGCCCAGCACTGATCCTTCCCATCTGATGATCATCTGATCTGGCTCCCATCTCCTGGCCACTCCAGGGGGACAGAGGATGGATCCACCATCTTCCTTCTCACCAGCTCAGTGCCAATGTCATTGATGGCAGTGACCCATCCCCACTCCTGGCAGAAGAGATCCAGCAAGTCCAGCTCTGCCTTGGGAAGGTGGCTGATGTGAGTGGAGCTGATGTGGAGCTGGCACCTGGGATTGAAGCACTGACTATCCACAGCCTGCTCATTATTTGGCTGTGTGAACATGGTGAGAGAGAGCATTGGCACCAGACACTCGGGGCAGGGCTTATGCCCTGGCAAGAGCTGATGGACAGATTGCATCTGGGTCTTTATACTCATTGGACATGCTGCTCCTTTGCAGTCATGTGGGTGATAGATGAGCCCTGGGAGAGCTGACTGCAATCACACTCCCAGGGCTTCTATATTACCAGGCTTGCACTTCTCCGTCAATCGCTTTCTGCATCTCAGCTTCAGCATCCACCAGGCTGACCTTGGGTGGCCTGCCTGCAATGATCTGAGGCAGCTCCATTGCTACTCCATGCAGCCTGCTGTGTGCCTGGATGATCTTGCCAGGCTCCAGTCCCTTCAGATGCTCATTGACGCAATTGAAAGCACTCCACATGGTCCTGGGTGCAAAGGCTTCATGCCTGGGCTCCTTCCAGTCCTTCAGGACATAGCCCATCTTTTTGGGTGGGATGATCTTCTCTCCCAAGCACTGACCGAAAAAGCCCCAGGCATCCCTGTCATCCATCTCTTGCTTGGCCATGACTTCCTGGTCAATCTCCAGCTCTCTGAATTGGCTCTTGGCTCTGTATAGCCTGGCCACAATCTCAGTCTCCAGATACCCATGAATCTCACCAGTGTGCTTCCTGAAGACCTGGAAGGCATCCCCTGACATCAGGAGATTATCACAGACAGTGGCACTGAGCCCACCAGCTACTCCAGCAGTCACATGCTTGTCATAGCTATTGCGAAAGCAGACAGCTCTCACCAGGTCTGTCCTGCCATTCTGCAAGGTCAAATATCCAAACATCCTTTGACCCTTGTGGCTCAGTGCATAGGCAGCAGATTCAATCTCTGAGTCCAGCAGATCCATTGAGACTCTGGCCACAGAAGTGGCCAGGTCATGGTGACTCAGTGGAGTGTAGGTCTCAGTCATCTCAGGCATGGGCACAGCCTTCAGCTCATCCAGGGTGGCAGCTTGGCCACCACAGTGCAGGATCATCTTTGCTCCATTCATTGCAACCATTTTTTAAAGCTCCTTTTTTGTGGGTGTCCACTCAGTGGTCCTGGCATCATACATCAGGACATCTTCCAGCTCTGTCACTTCCTTCTCAGTATAGCCCAGGCTCTGGGCATATCCGGTGCCTTCAAAGGCTTCACTGAGAGCCACCAGGATGAGGCTCCTTTGCTTGTCTGTGACTTCAATGATCATGTGGGTGTCTCCTTATGGGTTTGCTTGGAAGAAGGCTCTGGCAAAGCTTGATGGGGTGATGCTTCTCAGCTCTTTGGTCTTCTCACTGCTGCCACCCAGTTTCTGGATCCAAGAGCCCTGGATGCACACTCTCTCAGGCTCCACTGGGGTCTGGGGCAGCTCCACATTGAAGTCTCCAAAAAGACAGGTCTTTTTTGTATAGGCATCTCCATAAAAATGAGGCTGAAAAGTCATCTGGTATGGACCAATGTATCTGGGCAGTCTGCCCACTGGGTTCTCTAGTAGCCACCAGATGGGCTCCAGTGCCACAGCCAGTCTCAGGCAGGCATCCACAATGCTCAGGCCATCCAGTGTCCTGCCATCGGCATCCTTTGCCTTCCAATACTGAGCCCCCGATGAGCTGAAGTGAGTGCAGGGGGGAGCCATCAGGATCCCATGAATCTCTGGCAAGTCCTGCACCATCAGCAGCCTGACATCAGTGCTGATGGTCTCCATGTTGGGGTGCAGCTCCTTGGGGTTGGTGGCATGTTTTGGATCCACCAGTATCACTCTATAGCCTGCCTCTGCATAGGGCAGAGCCCAGGCACCAGTATAGTCACACAATGACAGTATGGTGGGCATCACTTCACTCCTTCAATGTGATGGATGACAATGGGCTGCTCACCCATTGTCAATCCCAGTGCCTTCCAGCAGGACAGCTTTTGCCTGCTCTCTTCAGCCCATCTGTCCAGGGTCTCCTGGCTGGGCTCCCAGTCAATGGTGGTGGTGGTCTGCATGGTGCAGATCCCACCCACTGATGTCAGGTGGCTGTCACTCACTGTCCAGTTCCCTCTCCAGGATCTGCCTGGCTCCCAGCACAATGTCTTTGCCACCAGGCTGTCTGCTGAAGCTGTATGTGCCATCACCCATTGCCAGGACAATCCAGCCCTGGTCAATGAGCTTCAGCACCTGGGCACCCAGGTCAGCCAGGGGCTCCTGCTCTGGCCTGCTGATGTAGACACCAGGATGATGCTGGCAGACCTTGCAGATCAGCTCTGCATCAGTGGTGCCAATGATGCTGCAATCTCTCAGGGCATCTTCAGTGTGGCAGTGTGGGCACTCATCACCATGCTTCAGCTCAGAGTCAGCATCAGCTCCATCCAGCTTGGGGCCATACATCACAGCCCATCTGTCCAGGTCCAGGTCCAGGCACTTGGGGCACTTCACCTTCTCAGTCTCAGTGGCTGCAAACTTCTCACCACAGTCTCTGCACTCCACCACAGTCCCATCAGTGATGGTCACAGACTGCACTGGGCTCTTGTCTAAGCCACTGTGATCAGTGGGCAAGCCCCTGACTTCACAGAAGGCTCTCAGGGGGCTCTCAGTGGACCACTGCTGGTCTTCACCATACTGCTCCCAGGATCCACACCTGTGTGCCCACTCAGCCCTGTACTGGATGCCATCAATCCAGAAGAAGGTCACAGCAGTCCTGCTGTCTATGTAGCTGACTTCCACCCTATTCTCTTTGACATCAGTGAACATCCCCAAAAGCTGCTCCTTCAGCTCAGGGATGGTCTGGCCGATCACCACCAGGTCAGCAGTGGGGACATCATACCGATAATTGGAGCCATCCACATACACAGTGGTGGCCAGGTTGCCAGGGTCAGTCACCACAGCTCTCCTGCCATCGGGCAGTCTGACCTGGGTGCCAGTGGGGATGGGCTCAGTGACTCCCTCAGATGCCATCTGTGGGCTTTTGGGCTCACCATCCACCATAGTGCCCCAGGGCATCTCCACCTTGCCACCACCAGGCTGGGTGGGGTCAGTGTCATCCTGGTGAGCATCCAGCAGCTTCTGCCACTTGTTGCACAGTCTCTCAGCCAGCTTCTCATCTGTGTCAGTATAGCCTGCCCAGTCATCAGGGATCAGCTCATCAGCCAGCAGGACATCCAGGGCAAAGACCAGCTCTTTGCCACCCCTGGCCCATTCTATTGCCTCTTCCAGATTCTGGGCAAATTTATAATTGGCGTTTACTCTCTGGGCTTTGGTGGTTTTCTCAGCAGCCATGATAGGCTCCTTTATGGTGTGGGTGATAGATGCCTGCTCATTGGTGCTGCCAGCAGGCTGGGCAGTCTCAAATAGGTCTCCAGTGAGGGTCTGTGTGGGGCGATTGCGTTTGATGCTTGCCATGATGTTGCTCCCTGGTGGGTGAAGCGAACTAACTGACTGCATACTTATTATATGGATATAAAGATCTTTACACAATAACATTATAAGGGCTTCCCTCTTTTTTGCAGCCATGACAAGATCTTGACATGCTATTATCTTGCAAAAACCACCACCTATAGGGGCTCCTACACAGAGCCTATACCACATGTTGTGGTGCTGAAATTATTTTAAGAAAAAGTGAAAATAATTGAGGGCTGGGGCCAAAAGCGGCCAAAAGTGCAATCTACTCCAGGGTTAATGAGGAAAAATGAAGCTGCTCATAAGCTCCCTTAATGAGTCAAAGAATCTGCTCACTGGCTTTGACACTGACACACAGGAGATCTTCTGGGAGCTGCCCAGGCCCTTTGGGGATGTCACCGTCCTGCCCTTCACACCCTGTGGCATCAGCTATGTCAGGGGGCACCTGGTGGCTGCTGGCTTCAGTCACCTGTGGTGCTGGGGCAAGGACTCCTGGGACACCAGCCTGGGGCATCACAAGGCGATGGCTCATAGTGTGGGGTCTGTGGGTGACAGGCTGGTGGTGGTGGACTCAGGCAAGAGCTGCCTGCAAGTGAGGAAGTGGGGTGGAGATTTTGAGGGCACCATGCCTGCCCTGGATGCTATCGAATTGCACCACCAGCAAGTCCATGATGCCTATCATCTCAATGACTTCTGTGAGACACCACATGGCCTGCTGGCTTCCTGCTTCACAGCAAAGCCCAAAAGAGATGACAGCCCTTGGCGAAATAGGCAGGAGAGAATGTCTGGGCTCATTCTGTCAATGGATGAGGACAGCAGGGTGGTCTATTGTGGACTGGACTGCCCACACTCCCTGACCTATCTGGAAGCAGAGCCTGGGGAAGCTGGGGTGCTGCTGGTGCTGGCCAATGACCACCTGGTCCAGCTCACCTGGGATGAGCATGTCCAGCACTATCAGGCAATGGCAAGCCAGCATGTCAGTGCCACTCACTTTGTCAGGGGCATGGTGGCCAATAGGAATGAGATCCTGATGGGTGGGTCAGTCACCAGGAAGGACTCAGAGAGCCTGGCAGCAATGCAGAATGAAGCCACCCTGGGACCAGTCATATACAGGATCAGGTTGGGAGAGGTGGAAGGGGATGCAGCCAGCAGCCAGGTGGAAGAGATGCTGCTGTGGGAAGGACCAGGGGAGATCTATGATCTGCTGCCCTGGGATGATGAGATCATGTGGGAAGCATCCAGGGCTCTGGAGCAGGCAGGCCACATCTCCAGTCCCAGCTTCACTGAGATGGAGAGCAGGCTGTGAAGATCCTGATTTTTAACTGGCATGAAGCATACATATATCTGCTGGCAAAGACAGGCCACACCTTCCATATCTGCCCACCCATGTCTCCACCTGGTGATCAGACTCTGCATGTGGCTGGAAGAGAAGCCTGGGACAGGACACAGAGACCACTGCCAGCCAGGTCCATTGAGATCAGCAGGAATGAAGCCAGGGAGTGGAAAGATGGATATGACCTGATCATCTGCCTCGCTCCCTTTGATGTGCAGGCCACCCTGGGATGGGGCAGACCCATGCTCTTCATACAGCTCAATATGATAGGGACTGACATGATGATTGAAGACCCTGATGAGCTGAAGGAGGCCACCCACTATCTCACCAAAGTCTTCAATGAGATGCCCCATCTGTCAGCAGCTTTTATCAGTGAGAAAAAGAAGGCAAACTGGCCTGGGATGGAGCAGTGGCCAGTGGTGAAGTCAGGCATTGATCCTGGTGACTTTGAAGGGAGCTGGGATGGCTGCAAGAAGGCAGTGCTGACTGTGGGCAATATGTTGGCAGAGAGAGACAGGATGCAGGGGTGGGCCTATCAATACACCACCATGACTCAGCTCCCTGAAGCAGGCTGGACAGTGATGGGGATGAATCCCACCCTTGCTGACATGAAGCTGGGCACTGCCAGGAAGAGCAAGAGCTGGAGTGACATGCTGCTGGCTTATGGGGAGCATAGATGTCTGCTGGTGACTCTCCAGGATCAGCATGAGGATGGATACAATCTGGCCATGCTGGAAGCCATGATGATGGGCTGCCCCATTGTCACCATGCCCAACAGCACCAGCCCCATTGAAGGTGGATCCAATGGCCTGGTGGGTGCCACTTCCTGGGAGCTGGCTGAACACATCCAGAGCCTGATGGAAGACTGGGAGCTGGCTCTGCACCTGGGAGACAAGGGCACAGCCACAGTGCTGGACAATTTCAGTATATCTCATTGCATAAATTCCTGGAGCAAAGTCATGGAGGATGCAGCTAATGTCTGAAGGACCACAGAAAATATTGATCGGGACAGAGTGGAATCCCACCACCACTGCTGCCTTCTATTCCCAGGCTTTCATTGACCTGGGGCATGATGTCAAAGTGTGTGGCTCCCTGCTGTCTGATGAGAAGCTGAAGGAGTGGGAGATGGATGAGCTGCACCATGAGCTGAAGAGCCCTGGTGTGGCTGCTGCCTTCAAATATGATCAGATCAAAAGCAGGATGAGAAAGTGGAGCCTGGACTTTGAGCTGGATGAGATGCAGGAAGCCAGTGAGTGGGCTGATCTCTTCATCTGGATAGATGCTGGGGTGGCAATGGATCCACCACCAGGGGTGCCATCCATCTGCATCCTGGGAGACCTTCACTTGAATCCTGAATGGAGACTGGAGCTGGCCAATAAATATGACCAGGTGTATACCCAGTGGGAGAGGCCACCAGATGCAAGCTGGGGCTGGCTCCCAGCAGCAGTGGATCCTGAAGTCATGGCCATTGCTGGGCATGAAGGATACTGTGACCACCTGGGATCCTACCAGGAGCCCAGGCCATACAGCCAGAGCAAGATCTGGGATGTGGGCTTTGTGGGACAGACTCATCCACAATACTTCCAGGGCAGGCTGGCTGGCCTGAAGATGCTGGGGCAAAATCACCTGGTGGCCTGTGAGTCTTTGATACTTCAGGACATGGCTCTGCTCTATGCCAGATCCCATGTGGGCTTCAATTGGAGCATTGGCACTGATCTCAATATGAGGGTGATGGAAGTGATGGCCACAGGGACTCCACTGGTCACAAACAATGTGCCCCAGCTTGGTGAGTTATTCAGCCAGCAGCATGTCATGGTGTATGTGGGACTGAGTGAGCTGACCAGGCAAGTGGAGATGCTTTTGAATGAGCCTGCACTGGCTGAGACCATTGGCCGATCTGGGCAGGCTGAAGTGCTGAAGCATCACACATACAGGCACAGAGCTGCACAGCTCCTGCAAGGGAAGCTGGAGCCATCCAAGTGAAGCAGCCCAGGTGTCCATCCTGTGGATCCATGATGGGGAAGCAGGAAGCAGGCTGGGGCTGCAAGAGGCATCCTGATGTGCTGATCCCCTGGCCATCCAGGGTGGCCTGCATACTGCCACAGATGCTCTTTGACAAAGACCTGACCAGAAGAGACCTGAGCAAAAGGACAGGGATCAGCTATAGAGAGACTTGCCGGATTGTGGCAGGCACTGTGAAGATGATCCAGCTCAATACCATGATGAGAATTGCCCTGGCTCTGGATGAAGACATTGGAAGCTGGTGGGTCATCATTGATGGAGAGAAGCCATGATGGACTGGGTGCATCTAATCCTGGAGATCCTGGGGGGCATATTCCTGGGCTGTGTGGTGCTGGTGCTGATGGGGCTGTGGTGGATGTCCAGGAATTACAAGGAAGAGATGAGGGAAGATGACCCTGGTGAATTTCATCCCATGTAAAGATCCATCCATGCCCATTTGTAAATGCAGACATTAAATCCCATTATTGGAGTGACTGGGCTTCTGTTCAGTCATTCCTTCTCAGGGAAGATCCAGGGGAGTCTGATGCAGGGTCAAAGATCTTTGAAGCATCCAGCCCCTGCACCACCATCCATCTCCCCTGGATCAATTCCTGGAAGGAGCTGAGACCATGAAAGTGGCAGTGATAGCAGGGCACACAGCCATAAACCCTGGCAATGACTTCAGAGATGAAGAGCATAGGATATGCAGGGCTGTGGCAGAAGAAGTGGAAGAGCTGCTGGATCAGGCTGGGGTGGATCTGCTGGTGCCCCAGTCCCTGGATGCCCTTTATGCAATGGACAATGATGATGGCTTGAATGCCAAGGTCCACCTGGTCAATCAGGCCCAGGTGGACCTGGCTGTGGAGCTGCATCTGAATGGGGGAGCTGGTGATTATAGCTCAGTACTGCACCACCCCAGATCTGCCCTGGGAAGTCAGGCTGCTTCCTACATTGGCAGGATGTATCAATACAGCTTTAAGTGGGCAGCACATGGGGGAGTCCCAGAGACCAGATATGGAAGAGGTGGCCTGGCTTTTTTGCATCAGACTGCAATGCCTGCTGTGATTTGCGAACCTGGATTTTTAGACAATGACAACCACCAGTGGCAATCTCCAGTGGCACAGCAGATCTATGCAATGGCCAGTGCCACTGGGATCCTGCACTGGATAGAAGAGCAGTGAGGAAGTGCATGGAGTGTGGAGCCAGGTGCCCCAACTGGTATGATCAGACCTGCTCCCAGCGATGTGCAGAGCTGAGATGGAATAAGATCAGACGGGCACAGGCAGGACTCAGGAAGGCCAGAGGCAGAGCCAGGAAGCGAAAGAAGAGGGAGCAGCAAGCGTGAACATTGCACCCCACACCATAGACACCCTGGTCACTATCATTGGCAACCTAAAGCCAGGAGATGAGTGCCCCAGGGCTCTCTATACCACAGTGCCGATCTTCACAGACGGGCACTCCTGGCACCTGTCCCTGGACTTCAAAGCTGTGCTGTGCATTGAAGGGCTGGAAGGAGCCTTTGCAGGGCGGGATGTGACCAAGCAGCTCATGCTGGAGATGCTGCTGGTGGTAGCAAATCACCAGGGCTGGGCTAAGAGTGGAGAATGGGAATTGAATCCATGAGCCCTGTCTGCTCCATCATCATCCCTGTATATGGGCAAGCCCACTTCACTGAGCAATTGCTGAAGCGATTGAGAGAGCTGGGGCATTGTGGTGCAGACCAGATCATGGTCATAGATGGAGCCAGTGAAGACTGGACCTTTTATCTGGGGGATCACTTTGGTCAGTTTGGTGTGGAGTATCGTCAGCAGAAGGACAGGCTGACCTTTGCCCAGGCTTGCAACCTGGGAGCTGCCAGAGCCATTGGAGACTTCCTGGTCTTCCTGAACAATGACACCATGCCCACTGATGGCTGGCTGATGGCCATGCTGAAGGCTATGGAAGACCCAGAGGTGGGCATAGTAGGCAGCAGGCTCATCTTCCCACCAGGACATCCCCAGGCTGGCCAGCTCCAGCACTGCTGGCTGAAGTGGGAAGAGGGGATGCCCACACATGCTCACTATGGAGAGTCTGCTGGCCTGGCTGCTGTGTGCTTTGATGCTGATGTGCTGATGGTGACAGGTGCCTGCATGATGATCAGAAGGGAAGTCTTTGAAGAGCTGAATGGCTTTGATGAGCGATATGAGAATGGATGTGAGGATGTGGACTTGTGCCTGAGAGCTGGATACAATGCCTGGAAGGTGCGGTATTGTGCTGACTCCATCCTGGGGCACTATGAAGGGCAAACCCCTGGCCGATTTGATAAGACCCTGGAAAATATCCAGCTCTTCAAGCACATTCACCATCCCATACAGCACATGTTTAAACGGGCAGAAGCCAGCCATTATGCCACCTGACTTCAGAGACATGCCCAGGTGCAAAGCCATCAGCAAAAGCACCCAGAAGAGATGTGGCAATCCAGTGGTCAAGGGCAAAGAGTCCTGCTATATACATGGTGGCAAAGCCAATGGTCCACCCAAAGGCTCCAGGAATGCTTTGAAGCATGGCCTGTATACTGAAGTCCTGACCAGGGCAGAGATGGCCAGGGCTGCTGCACTGAAGGCTCAGGTGAATGAGCTGGATGATGAGATTGTCCTGCACAGGATGAGACTGGAGATGATCCTGAAGCAGGAGAAGCGATGGCTGGAAGAGCATGGGGAAGATGGGGTGATGCTGGAAGAAGTCAGCACAGTGGGCATGGAGCTGGCTGAGTATCGGGAAGAAGAGAAGGATGAAGGGGCACATGACCTGGAAAGTAAGAAGGCCATGATTTTGAAAAGGCCAGACTTCCATGCTATGGTGAATAGGGAGACCAATACCATCAGGAGACTGGTGGAGACCAGGTGCAAGATCATGGAGACCCAGGAGCTGAGAGAGCTGCTGGAGTCTTTGCATGAGAGGCAGGCTGATGCAGAAGCAGATCAGACTGAGTGAGGCTGGCCTGAAGAAGCTGCCGGCCAATAAGCCCATTGATGTGGGGATCAGAGATCCCATCAGTGGCAAGCCAGTGGCTGGATCAGTTTGCAAGGAATGTGAGAAGCAAAAGCAGCAAAGGAAGCTGGCTGAGAAAGATGCCAGGAATGCCTGGGCAGAGTGTGCCAGGCTGCAAGCGCAATTAAACAGGGAGAAGGAATGATGGCCAAGAAGCAGAAGAAGGTGGAAGAGAAGGCAGTGGAGCTGACTGCTTTGCAGGAGCAGATCCTGGCAGCAGACACCCAGGCCAAGAGACAGGCAGCAGCCCATGCAGCCAGGGATGCTGGCTTTGAACATGTGGCCAATTATCTGCTGCACTATGACAGCACTCAGCCCAGCCTGAGTCACCTGGCCAGAGCTGCTGTATGATCCTGCTGGTCCTGCCCCTGGCTGTCCTGGAAGCCTGTGGGCTTCTCAATAGGTGGAGAGTCCATTGAGTGTCCTGGCATTGAAGAAGCAGGCTGAGAAGGTCAGCAATGACATGGCCAGGCTCAATGGCCACAGGCGAAAGTCCACCAAGCTGGAGCTGCTGCCCTGGGTGCGTAAATTCATCACACTCAGGCAGGAGTCTTTTGACCTGGATGGCCATGAGTATCTGGCCGATATATATACTGATCCCACACCCTTTGAAGTCTATCGGAAAGCAGCCCAGGTGGGCATCTCCACCAAGTGCCTGCTGGAAGCCATCTGGCTCTGTGACAAGTATCATGGCAAGGTGCTGTATTACATGGCCACTGATACTGATGCAGATGACTTCTCCAATGACAGAATCAATACAGTCATTGATGACTGCAATTATCTCACCCAGCTTGCTCAGGAGAGGGAGAGGGGCAGAGACAATGTGAGGCTGAGACACATTGCCAAGGGCTCCCTGTATTGTCGCGGTATGTTCACAAAGGGCAAAGTGAAGTCAGTGGATGCAGACATGATCATCCTGGATGAGCTGGATGAAGCTGACCAAGAAAACAAAAGATTTGCCTATGACAGGATTCTGCACAGCAAGCTCCAGATGGTCAGGGAATTGTCACAGCCATCCATCCCTGATTATGGCATTGATGAGACCTATCAGAAGACAGACCAGAGATATTGGAATCTCAAATGCAGTGCCTGCAATAAGTGGACCTGTCTGGACCATGATCACATCAGAGAGCATGGCAGGGTGCTGCCCAGGCACATCCTGGAGATCCCAAAAACTATGGCCAGTCAATTCCAGGCTGAACAAAAATATTACAGAGCCTGTGCCCACTGCCAGGCTGCACTGGACATGAGCAAGGGTGAGTGGATTGCTCTCCATCCTGACAGAGTGGAGAAGAGAGGATACCACATCAGCCAGCTATACAGGCAGCAGCCAATTGTGGGCTTCCCTGATCCTGCTGACTGGATCATGGACCAGCTCCTGGGTGCCAGGAAGACAGCAGAGAAGATGCGGCTGACCATCTCCATCCTGGGCTTGCCTTATGCTGGTGACAGAGCCCCTGTGACTGAGCAGACCCTGGATGCTGCTGAACGGGACCAGGGCTTTCACCATGAAGCACGTGGTGCCTATATCGGCATTGATCAGGGGGATGAGCTGCACATATCTGTGGGCTTAGATGACCAGACGGATCCAGACCACACCAAGATCAAGTGCATCCACTTTGAGCAGACAGATGACTGGACCAGGATCCCACAGCTTGTGAAGCAATTTGGTGCCAGGTGCCTGGTCATTGATGCTCTGCCCAATAAGAAGACAGCAAAGGATGTCTGTAATGACCTGGAGATCCCTGCTTATATCCAGTACTTCAAAGGTGACACCATGAAGGCTGGCACTGAAGGGGAAGATGAGAAGAGTGTGAGGAAGGTCCAGGTGGACAGGACAGAGAGCATTGATGAGACAGTGGGGATGCTGGTGCAGACTGGGAAGCTGATCCTGCCAAATCTGAGCATGTGTGATGCAGAGCAGACCAGGACAATGGAAGATGTGAGAAGCCACCTGAAGATGGCAGTGAAGGATGTGGTGGAGAGAGCCAATGGGGTGAAGGTCTGGGAGTATAAAAAGAATGTCACCAATCACTTTCTGATGGCCACTAACAGCATGAGGATTGCCAGGGATCTTGCACCCATCACTGGCTCTGTCATCATGGTGGGCTCAGATATAATGCCAGGATGATCTCCCATGAATAGAGAAGTCAAAAGAATAAAGCTGGACCTTCCAGGACCAAAGCAGCCAGGCTTCCTGACCAGGCTCCAGGCAGCTATCACAGGCAAGCCCTGGGCAGGCCAGATCCAGGAGACCATCAGCAGCTCCATAGTGGACTCATATCACATCCTGAATCACACCAGCAAAGACAGTGACTCCACTGAGCGATCCAAGACCATTGGCAGGCTGGACAGGATTGCAGAGATCAGGAAGATGTATAAGGGAGAAGCCCAGTGGGGCAATATTCCCTGCTCATCTGTGATCCAGTTCAATGGCACTTTCCAGATGGCCAATGGGCTGATTGCATTGCCCACCACTGATGATGGGCAGGCCAGTGAAGAGGTGGCAGTGGCTCAGGACTTCATTGACTTCAATAATCTCAATGAAGAGATGGGGCTGATGCTGGCCAGTGAGGGGGAGCTGTCAGGCCAGGTGCTGCTCAGGTGGAGATGGGACAGAGACATTGAGATGGTGAAGACCTACCTGGTGCCCCTTCTGGAGACCAAGTATGTGGTGGCATACAAAGAGGGTGATTATACCCAGGTGGATCATGTGGTCTTGTATCCTGACACTGAGCTGGAAGAGAGGGTGCCAGGCCATCAGGTGGTCTTCATAAAGTTCAGGGGCATCATCAATGGATCCTATGGGGTGCCCACTCCCATGCCCTGCCTGGAAGAGATGCAGGACATTGACAAAGCCAGGCAGGATCTTAGGAAGGTCAACCATCTCTTTGCCTTCCCCACTCCCATCTTCACTGCTGCCAATGAGCAGAGAGTGGGCAAGATCAATACCATCATCAATGCACTCAATTGGAAAATAGGGAAGGCACTGGTGCTGCAAGAGAGTGAGAGCCTGAAGTATGCTGAGATCATGGGCACTGGATCCAAAGAGCTGAGAGAAGAGATCACCATGCTCATCCAGCACATTTCTTCAGTGACTGATGTGCCAGTCCACTTCCTGGGGCACCCAGAGCTGCTGTCAAACAGGTCCACCAGTGATAGTATGTTTGAAGGTCCAGTGAAGAGGGCAATGGCCACACAGAGAGCCTGGATGGGTGGCCTGGAAGAGCTGCTGGTGAAGGTCTTTGGCATGTATAACATGCAAGCCACCAAGACCCTGGATCCATCCCTGGTGGCCATTGGCTTCCCACCCATCAGGACAGGCAATGTGAAGGATGTCCTGGGTGCTTGGCTTCCCCTGAAGGTCTCCAAAAATATCAGTCAAAGGACTTTCCTGGAGAAGATAGGGGTGGAGAATCCTGAAGAAGAGATACAGAGGCTGGCACAGGAGCTGGAGCAGGAAGAGCCTGAAGGGGGAGAAGAGGATGAAGAGCTGACCCAAGCAGTGGCAGTGGCTGAAGCTGCTGCTGCTGCTGAAGGGGCTTAGATGTCTGCTCAGTCAAACAATTGGATCAGGTGGGCAGTGGGCATCTCCATCATGCTGGCTATTTCAGGCACTGGGTACACTATGGGGCAGGCCACTGCCATTGCAGCAGACAGGCAGCTCCTGAAAAATATCCATGAAGATGTGCTTGAAATCAAAGAAAAGATGGCTACCTATGAGCAAAACATGACCACCTTTTATCAGAGGAAGCCTGTCTATCAAGTCGAATTGGATAGGGCTATTAGTAGACATCGGCATGACTGATCTATAATGCCCAGGACAATTGATCAGATGGTGGAAGATGTCCATGAGTATTGGGCTCTCCTGGATGGCAAGGTGACAGGCAAAGCTGCCCAGAGCCTGGATAAGATCTTTGACAGGGCATCCAGGGAGCTGGCAGAGTCCAGGTCTCTTTTCTATGGCTTGGCCAATCCATTGACTGCTGACCCTGCCCAGCTTGTGAAGGCTGGGGAAGTAATGGCCAGGATGCAGACTAACATTGACAGGCTGGTGAAGAGGACAGGGCAGCAGTGGGTCAATGACACCATGCCTGAAGCTATCAAAGCAGGCTATGAGATGACCAGAAAGAATCTGATTAACGTCCAAGGGGTGGACCAGGATCTGGTTAGGGCTGCATTGACCAATGTGAGCAGGGCTGAGAAGGGTGTGCTGAGAGTGGGATACCAGGAAGCCTATCAGATCATGGACACAGTGGGTGATGACATTGGCCAATGGATGACAAAGACCCTGACTGATGCACAGATTGAAGGCATCCCTATCCAGGCTCTGGGCAATGGTGACAGCCTGGAGAGAAGGCTGTATGAATCGGGCAGGCTGAAGAGCCAGACCATCAGGACAGCCAGTGGCCGTATCATCAGGAGAAGCATCAGGCAGAGAGCCCAGGCTATTGCCAGGGTAGAGACAAACAGAATGATTAATAGGATGCACCAGGTGAAGGGAGATGAAGCCCTGGGGGGTGAAGCCCTATGGAAGGACTCTGGACCTATTGATGACAGGACCACTGAGATCTGCATGAGAGCCAGTGGCAGGGCACCACAGAGCAAGGAAGCCTGGGCCAAGGGGGATGGACTTCCACCCAGGATAGGGGAGCAATTCCACCTGTGTAGGCACTTCCTGCTGGCCACCCTGCCTGAGTGGGAAGATGCTGAAGTGACAGCAGCCAGGCAGAGATCTATTGAGAAGGTGAAGGCTTTTAAAAAGGACCAGCTTGGTGGGAAGCTGCCTAAGAAGCCTGGAGCAAAGAAGGTGGAGCCTGGGAAGAAGCCAGCACCAGCTCCAAAGAAGCCAGCTCAGAAGCCAGCAGTGGATGATGACAGACCTGAGATCCAGGCCAGGATTGAAGACAGCCAGCACCTGGAAGGACAAAGGGGGAAGGTGCTGGAGCTGGGCAGGAAGCACCCCAGTCTCCAGGAAGACATTGAGAGTCTGACTGGAAGGATTGAAGCCCAGGAGCAGATTGCCAGTGACACCTATGATGAGTGGGAGAAGGTGAAGAAGAGTGCCAGCACTGACATCCTAAATAATCTGCAAGTTAAAAACCATGCAGCACATGCTGAGATTAAACGACTAAAAGAGAAGCTGGACAAATCCCAGCAGGTTATGAGCAAGAGAGTGGTGAAAGCCCTGGGCACTGAAGGCCAGGGGGTCAGGGCTCTGGAGTTTCAGGATGGGGGTGGAGTTTACAAGGTGAATGCTGAGAAGGGCATGGAGTTTGTGGGTGACCTGCTGAAGGTGGATGAGGCAGTGCCTATTGTCTTCCAGCAAACCAAAGGCAGGAGCTACCACAAGGGAATCCACAAAACAAATGGCAAGGGTTATTCCATAAATAAAAATAATCCTAAAAGAGGGGTCTCTTTGGCAGTCCATGAGCAGGGACATGCAGTGGAAGAGTGGGTGAGTGGGGTGCATGAGAGAGTGAAGGAATTTAGAGCCTATAGGGAAGGCAATGAGTCCACTCAGAAGCTCAGGGATCTCTTCCCAGGCTCTGGCTATGATGCTGAAGAGATTGCCAGGGGAGATCACTGGGACAGGGGCTGGAGAGGTGCTGGGCAGAGTGGAGAGAGACTGAAAAAAAGTCAGTTTTATACAGGGAAAGTGTATGACCATGCCAATAGTGAGATCATCAGCATGGGGCTTCAGCTCTTATATGAGAATCCAGTGGGCTTTGCAATAGGAGACCCTGAGTTTTTCAAATTCATTGTGGGCATCATGGATGGGAGCATAAGATGATAGGCCAGGTGGAAGTCAGAGTGGATGGCAGGCCAGAGATTTTTGAGCTGGATGATGATGGAGTCTGGCATGGTCCTGATCAGTTTGTGGTCAATCATCTCAATGCTGTCTATGATCCTGCTGACTCTGACTCTTATGGGAAGTATGGGTGGGAGACATTGACCAGGGCTGCTGATGACTTGGATGGAGTGCCCATCTATGAAGAGAAGGAAAAGCTGCCAGAAGGAGCCACACCATGAAGCGCAAAAATAAGGCTGTGCGATTTTCGGCAAAGATTCAGGAGATGCCTGAAGAGCAAGTGCAGCTCCACATTGGAGCTGACCGATTGGAAGCCATCAGGCATGAGGATCCCCATCCACTCTTCATAGGATTGGATGTGGGCTATGAAGGGGTGAGTGGTGGAGAGGTGATGGGGAAGGGCACCCAGGAGAAGCACTGGCAGGAGCCCCAGGTGAAGGAGCTGGCCAGGAAGCTCAATGGTCCTGATGTGGGCTTGTTCGATCAGCACAAGAAGCCTGGCAGCTCCAGAGCCCAGGTGGGTGAAGTGGTCAGTGGCTTCTCTGCTGAAGAGGATTCTCTGATCCATGCCTATGGCGTGGCCTATGTCAAAGATGCGCCCACCAGGGAGAAGATCCAGAGGGGAGACCTGGACATCTGCTCAGTGGAAGCTGATGTGGTCTTTGAGCTGGGAGAGGATGACACCTGGGTGGTGGCTCAGGTGGACAAATGCACTGGGGTGATGATAGGGAATGGGAAATTCCAAAGACCTGGCTTCAGGAAGGCTGGCATTGTGGCAGTCATCCAGGAGCTGGAAGACAATGAGAAGGAAGGTGAAGAGATGAATTTAATTGACCTTATGAAGGACAGCACCCCTGATCAGATCAGGGCAGCACTGCCAGCAGGGATGGCTCCATCCCAGCTCTTCACACAGACCCAGCTCCAGGCTGATGCTGGTGTCCAGGGAATCACCCAGAAGGTGCAGGGTGAGCTGGACACAGCACAGAAGGAGCTGACTGAAGTGAAGACGGAGATGGGCACCCTGAAGAAGGATGCTGCTGTGGGCAAAGCCCAGCCAGAGATTGCAAAGCAGATCAATGCAATCAATGGCCTGGATGAGAAGGAGAAAGCCCATGTCCAGAGCCAGGTGGCAGCTCAGGACTTCTCTGCATCTGAGGATGTGGGGAAGAGTGTGGGTGAAGCCATTGCAGTCCAGATTAAAGCAGTCTCTGATCTGAGGCAGCTCTATGGCAAAGAGGCAGTGGTGAAGGATGCCCCTGCTGAAAAGGATGACAGAAAAGAGGATGATGAAGAGAAGGCTGCTGATGAGAAGGTGGCCAGCTCTAAAGAGGACTCTTTTCTGCACAACAATGCAGCCACCAAAGAAGGAGACCTGGTGGAGTCGTAAAAAACTGCACAGCTCAGGGAGACACCCTGTGCCCCAGGTCTTTGTCCATTTAAGGAGATGTGAAGATGGCAACCACAAGCAATATCAGGTGCAGCACCAGAGACATTAAGACTGTCAAGATCACTGGCCTGGCTGCTGGGGGAGCAACCCAGGGAGCCTGGATCTATACCAATAATTTCTTTGGTATGTGGCTGACTGACAGAGACAGTGACTCTGAAGCTGTCCTGATGTATGATGCCAGGAAAGTCAATGTGGTGATTGACACTGCCATAATGACTGCGGGTGACTCTCTGTATTGGCACATCACCAATGCAGAGATGGTGCCCAGTGCAGCTCAGGTGCTTGGCCCTGTGGCCACCCTGCTGGAAAACAAAGCTGCTGGCACCCTGGATGGTGATGTGGACTTGCGCGGTTCCCTCATGGATCGCCAGGAGTCCTTCATCAAAAACTTTCCCACCTAAGATCAGCCTGGGTGAGTCAGTGCTTTGCTATCTATTACCCACAGGCTGCAAGTGTGCAGCTTAGTTTGCAAATATTAATCAGGAGATCATTGCAATGTTAGCAAGAGTATCAGCAATGCCTGGGATTGATTACAGGGGAATTGACCCTGAGAATCCTGCCCACCAGAAAGCTGTGCTGGGCAAGCTCAATCAGTTTCTGGCAGCTCCCAGCACCCAGGCCAGAAAGATCAGGGCCAAGATCCAGGAGCTGACCACAAAGGATGCCACCCCTGACATGTTTGATGCTGTCAATGTGGTGGATGTCATCCAGAGTGACATCACCAGCTTTGACTTTGGCTGGCAGGCTGCTTTTGGCCTGGTGGATATGAGAGCCAGCAATAAGGGCTCCTTTGACATCATGGATGTCACTGATGGGCTGACCTTTGCCCAGGTCAAAGAAGGTGAGGAAGCCACCATTTATCAGATCAGTGGTGCAAAGACCAATGTACCAATGGATCTGTATGGGGGTGGACTGTCCTTCAGCAAGGTCTGGTGGGATGACCAGGATTATTACAAAATAGAAGAAGCCAGTGCTGCTTTCCGATACAAGTACTTCAAGCAGCAGGCTGATCTCTTTTATGGTCTCATTGTGGCAGTCACCACTGCCGGTACCTTTGACACTGATGACCAGACCACCATCAATAATGCAGCGGCTGATCTCATCAATGATAACTTTGGGACTTTCCCCATTGATGAGACTGTGGAGCTGCTGCTGTTTTGCAATCCCCAGCTTAAAAAGCGTTATTCGGCGGCTTTGAATGCAGTGGTTGCTTACACTGCTGACAAGCAGCTTCAATTTCGGGTGCGGATCGTCACCAGCCCACACATCACCAGCACCACTCAGTCCTGGCTGGTGTATCCTGGGGGCAAGAGCAAGTGGGGCAACCGGATGGATCTCTCTGTCATGGGAGAGTCTGACATATACCGCTATGCTGAAAATGTGGTGGGCTGGGGTCGATACGGTGGGGCAGTGAATGCTGTCCAGATTCGCCGCTTGAACCTTAGCTAAACACACTCTAGGAGCTGATGCACTATGGCTGATTATTACTTGTCAGATGCCAACCTGACTGACAGGCTCTCTGCTGATCTCACAAGCAGTGAGCTGGACACTTCCACAAAGAGGCAGGATCTCATCAGAGGACCAGCCACTGCCAGAGTGGATGCACTCACTCCAGCACTTGGTCCCTTTGGTGACTCTGCTGATACTGGCTTTTCCAGCATCATAAACCTGGCTGCAATATGCTATGCCTGTGCTATGGCTTGGCGTATTCTGACCAATGATCCCAACAATGGCCAGGCTGTGACCTGGGAGCAGATGGGTGATAAGATTATGATGGTGGATGCTAAAGGCCAGAGCCATCTCACTCTCTCTGCCACAGTTCAAGTGGGCACCCCTGACATCAAAAGAGACAGGGATGATGAGAGTGATGATGATGTGGATGTGGTGGAGTAGGCAATGGCCAAGAGACCAGCAGCCACTTCAAAAAGGCTGGTAGTCAATGACAAGGAATTTCAGGCCAAAATAAACAGCCTGATAAAGAAGGGGGGCAATCTCTCAAAGCCCCTGCTTCAATTCAGGCAGTATATGGTGCAGCAGACAGACAGCATGTGGGAGATGCTGTCACAGGGTGGTGGCACCCATAGGAGCAAGAGGTGGAAGCCCTTTGCTCCACAGTACACCAGGAAGACTGATGGGGTGACTGTCCCAGCACATGGTGGAGTACCAAAGATCAAAGGTCAGGGCATGGTCCAGGGGAGACTCAGACCAACCAGGACCAGGGTCACTGCTGCTTCAGCATTGATGGATGACAGTGGGAATCTAAGAGGCAAAGCTGCCAGTGCTGTCTTCAGGCAGACTAAACATGCTTTGACTTTTGGCACACCCAAATCAGTCAATTATGCTGACAGGCAAAATCAGCTCAGGCCATATCTCTTCTTCTTTAAAAAGAAGGATGAGCCCATGCTGGTCAAAATCGTTTCTGCCTATCTGAATAAGGATTGATAATGGCTGACACTTATGCCTCTGACAATTGGATCAATGTGGTGGAAGAGCATGCGACCCATGCTCTGCAAGCTGATGGAGACCTGGGCACTTCTGGTGCTTTGGAGATCCAGACCTGGGATGAAGAGCTGAGAGAGGATGCAGCTCAATACACAGACCAGCAGCTCCCAGCCATTGTGGTCAATTGTCAGAGTATGGTGCCAGACTTTGATGCTGAAGAGGAAGGGGTGCCTGATGGCATCTCCATCACCTTCCCCATCCAGGTCTGGTGGATAGGGACAGCAGCAGACAGGCAGAGAAGAGTCCTGAAAGCAAAGGAGTCACTTGCCCGTATTGTCAGGGTTTTAATGCAGCAGCATCTGACCAGTAAGCAATTGCAATTGTCCACTGGGGAGAAGCTGCCTGCCAGCCTGGAGTGGGGTGTGGGTGGCTCTGTCACTGTGAGGGTGACTGGGGCTGACTTTGATGATGGAGAAGTCTCCAGTCAGTTCAGAGCAGTGGGACTGGTGGAAGCGGATATAACAATATCTTTTACCATAACAGGAGATTGAATAATGGCAGTTAATCTGGATAGGGTCAGATCAGTCCAGGTCAGCACTGCTCTTCAGGAGACAGCCTATGATACAGCAGTGGCTGTGGACTCACTGATCAAAGTCAATGCTGGTGTCATTGCTATGGAAAAGGCAGACATCAGTGATGATACAGACTTGATAGGTGGGACTGAAGAAGCTGATGACCAGACGGTCCTGGCCAAGCATGTGGAGCTGCCCTTTGCTCAATCAAAAGCCCGTCCACATACGCTGGCTTTTTTGGCAGCTCATGCAATGGGTGCAGTCAATGCTTCACTGGTGGGCACTGTATATAAGCATCACTTTACGCCCACCACTTCCTTCACCACTTTGCCCAGTTTCACAGCAGAAGTATTGCTGAAGACTGGGGTGCAATACAAGTATTCAGGGATGTTTGTGGACAGCTTTGATCTGAGCGTGTCCAGGGGTGCTGACAGACGGGTCAGCCTCTCTGCTTCATGCTTTGGATCAGGCACCAGGGTGACTGGCTCTGCCAGCACTTCTGAGTTTGCAGAGTCAGCTCTGAATGCCACCACTGCCCAGGTGTGGCTTGCTGCCACCACCTATGCTGGGACCACTGGTGATGCCCTGTCTGTCTCCACTGAAGACTTGACATCTGGTGGCTCTGGTATCAAAGCAGACCTGGTATCTTTGGACTGGAATTATTCCAACAATGTGGACCTGGATTTTCTGTATGAAATAGGTGGGGGCTTAGGTCCAAACCTTGCCAGCAGAGTGGCCAGATCCCAGACGGTCAGCATGGTTGTGTTGTTTGATGACTATACCTATCTGACTGGTATGCTGGACCAGACCAATTATGCCATCCAGGTGGTGGTGCAGGGAGATGAAGAGGACACTGGACCCAGCAGGTATGAAGGATTCAATCTGATCTGGCCAAAAGCCAGAGTCAGTGTGGCCGATGTTCAGGAGCAAGGGGGCAGGCTTGTGATGGCAATGGAAGTCAAACCATTACAAGACAGCACCTATGGCAGTGTACTGCTGGATGTCTTCACTCAGAAGGCAGCATACATTGGCTAAGCAGGAAAGTGTGAAGCCCCTGCTGTCTCTGTGCATCATTGCCAGGGATGCAGGGGCTTCCATTCAAAGATGTATTGACTCTGTGGATGGAGTCTGTGATGAAGTGGTGGTGCTGGTAGATAGCAGGACCACTGATAACACCCAGAAGCTGCTGGATCCTTATGGGAGCTGGATCAAGTCAGCTCCCTATCAATGGCACCATGACTTCTCTGCTGCCAGGGATGCTGCCATTGCCCTGGCCACTGGGAAATATATGATGTGGATGGATGCAGATGAAGAGCTGGCACCTGGAGCTGGGGAGAAGCTGCTGCATCAATTGAGCCTGGATAAGTACCAGCTCATCTTGTGTGCCAATGCCATCAATGAATCCTATCAGATGCCTGAGTATGATCTGGATGGCTTTGGTGAAGGGGTCTCCATAGTGAAGCCCAGGGTGGTCATCAATGAGCCTGGGCTGCATTGGCAGTATAGGTGCCATGAATGCATTGCCCCAGCTCCTGACAGCATCCATGAAGTGCTGAGAGCTGAAGACATCCAGGTGCTGCATCATGGAGACATGACCACAGCAAAGGCTGAGTATTATAAAGCCCTGCTGCAATTGGATTATGTGGAAGACCCAGGGGATCCCCATGCTGCTCTTTATCTGGGCACCCTGGCCATCATGGACAAAAGGTGGCAGCTTGCCCTGAAGTATCTGGAAGGGATTGATGAGAGCAGGCTGAATACCAATGACCCAGGGCAGAGACAAAGATATTACTTCTTCCAGGGGCAAGCCTGGCAGGGAATGGCTTCAGATGGCCTGGCCAAAGATGCCAGGCAGCAGTGGCAATACTTTGCAAAGGCTCTGGAGAATTATGGCAATTCAGGCACCAGCATGGCCAGGGTGCAGGCAGCAGTGGTGCATCTCCAGACCAAAGGCAGAGAGGATGCACTGAGGATCCTGGAGATGAGCCACCAGGCAGATCCTGACCATCTCCTTCTGAAGGGCTTGCTGGAAGTGGTCAGGGGAGCTGACCCAGAGAAGGTGGAAGATGCAGTGGTGATCTTCTTCACTGCCCTGTCAGAGACCCAGAGCCCAAAGCTGGCCACCCAGCAGACCCTGGCAGTGGTCAAGAAAGCATCAGCCATCTGGGTGCCTGACAATGCAATGGAAAAGAGGATCCAGAAGGTGCAGAATGGCAGGAGCATAAACACCCTAA
>CEPX01086741.1_pt1 | contig 26110 bp, 29 predicted proteins | sample 361361 | NCBI WGS metagenome assembly CEPX01 (sample SAMEA2619974, study PRJEB7988) | marine metagenome | biome: marine biome (ENVO:00000447); feature: mesopelagic zone (ENVO:00000213) & marine oxygen minimum zone (ENVO:01000065); material: "saline water (ENVO:00002010), including plankton...
TTCGCTTATGTTAATGTCCCATGGATTCATGCCTTCTTTTTTTACTAGTTCATAAAGCAAAGCCTGCCAAGTAACTTCATCCTTGCTGTACAGTATCTGGAATATCCTGGCATTGCTGTCCATTTAATTAATTTTATAGTTTAGTAGTATTTAAATTTAATGTTAAAAATATTTTTATGTCTTGTTTATTATTAATTCTTCTCAGTTCTAGGCCTCCCCATTGTGGTCGGCATCTATTTCTATCTACAACACTAAGAACTCGCTGGCAATGGTTGCGGGACTATATATCTTTACTTGCACAACCACTTAAATATTGTATCAAAACATTTTTATATTGTCTGTAGTTCTAGGTTTCTTAATGGGCCTGTAGTTCAGCGGCTAGAACGTCGCCCTTACAAGGCGGAGGTCGTCGGTTCAAAACGATCTTTTACAAAAAGCTCGACCAAAAGTGTGCAATGCGGTATCTTCGATACCGCGGAACGACGTAAAAGATTGGTGGAAGTCCGATCGGGCCCATTCATTTTTCATGCGGCAGTTGTCCAGTGGTTAAGATTCGGCCTTGCCACGGCTTTTTAGGAAAAACCCGAGAAAAATCGGGCTTTTTGCTAAAGCAAAAAGGCTGAGACCCGAGATGCTTTTAGCACGGGATTTCGAATCTCGGCTGCCGCATTCATTATTTCGGAATTTCTCATTCAAAAAGAAATATTTATAAAAAAGAAGTTGATTCGTTCTCTCCTTTATACAAAATGATTACTGAAACAATATTACCAAAAATAATCGTAAAAAAATCAAGTATCCATGGTTCTGGAGTATTTGCAGCAGAACATATCAAAGAAGGCCAGAAAATTGTTGAGTATCAGGGAGAGAAAATACCTACTGAAGAAGGAGATAAGAGATCTGAGATTGATGAGAAGCTTACTTATATTTTTGTTTTGAATGATGAATATGATGTGGATGGCAGCGTTAATGGGAATGAAGCGAGATTAGTAAATCATTCATGCGACCCTAACGCATATACTGACATAATTGATGATAAGATATGGATCATAGCGGACAGAGACATTGCAGAAGGAGAAGAGATAGCATATGATTATAGTTTTGATGCAGATGAATTAGAAGAATGCCGTTGCGGTTCTGAGAAATGCAGAGGTTATATAAATGAACCTGATAGCGAAGATACAAAGAAATTGTTGGAGAAGAATGGCAAAAAGGTTTAAATATTGATGATGTTTCTATTATCTTGCAAGCGACAAATGAGTAAACTCATTTGCAATTCACGGGCCCGTAGCTCAGTCTGGTTAGAGCGCCGTTTTTCAGAGATTATTTTCTGATGAGCGTAAGTCTTATATGGCCACTAGTGGTGCAAAAATTTAAGCCATTAGGGAGCTAAGCCAGCCGGAGGTCAGGAGTTCAAAACAAATTTTTACAAAAAATTTGACTAAAAGTATGCAATGCGATATCTTTGATATCGCGGAACGATGTAAAAGTTTGATGAAAGTCTCCCCGGGCCCACTTTATTTTTTAATTAATTTCTTCATCCTTTGAGAATGTAGAATTTTATCTAAGACTTTTAAAAATGGCTCACTTTGCTCTACAGGAACTGTGATAGAATGTTCATGAACCCATTCATTTTCAACTTTTTTCTTTTTTTGTATCAATAAATATCTTCCATATTCGTTTTCTAGAATATCGAACCATATCGTTTTGTTATTATAATTTAGCTTTTCAAAATCAAGATGATTAACTCTATGGTTAGGATAATAGACTTTAGTAACGCCAAATTGTTTCATATATATCTCATTCTCGAGAATTAAAATTTGTAGGTGTTTTTCAATAGCTTTTCTAGAGAATTTAGTGCCTCGCACTAGTTCTGTCATTGTCTGTCCTTTGGTATTATTTCTTAAAAATTGGAGAACTTTCTCATGCATTGTTTTTTCTTTTTTTGCCGGATACATCTTAATATATGTTATTAAGTACCATAATCTTTATATATTTATTGTTACTTATATTGGTTACCAATAGTGGTACTTAATCAAAATGAAAATAAAATTTCAAAATATAGGTTGGAAAAGTAAAGTAGCACAGAAAAGAGCTACTTTTAGTGTTTCTATCAATAAGTTAGTTGCTATTGGTTGTATGATAGAGAAAGGTAAGGAATTGTATTGTTATTTAGCAGAAGACAAAGAAAATAGGCCTTTAATGCTTGTGTATTTAGATGGAAAAAAGAAAGTGTAAAGCCCGTGCTACTGGATGTAGACGAGATCTCCGCAAGATTTTGAATTGGGTTCGATTCCCAACACGGGCGCACTTATTACATACAAAAGCAAGCTTATATTTAAATGTTATGCGTATGTTTTTGTACCCGCAAAAACGTACGTTATGGTTATTTAAGTAAATCTGATCTTTATTACTAAATATGAAAAAAGTGCAAAAAAATCCATTTAGAATATCAAAGAATGTCTCAAGTAAAGATTTTATTACAGCAATTTTTAAACTTAAAAAAGAACATCTAATGATAATACCGTATGAAATTAGTAAAGCTTTTGGTATACAGATCGATGATATTGCAATATTTGAATCTTCAGATAAATTTGTTAAAATCAAATTTGTTAAAAAGACAATGTTTGGTTTTGTAAAAGATTTGGATATTGAAAAATTATTGAAAAATAAAAAAATAAAGTTTAGTTTAGTTAGAGGAAATGTAGAAAATGATTCTATTATTTTCAGGAAAAAAGGGTGAAGAAAAAAATGGACACACATTGATAGACCAGCTCTAGTTGAGCGAATTAATCAAAGGCAAGGCCGTCTTTGGTTAGTATGTCTGGAGTGTGTCCAGAGTGAAGAAGAAACTACTAGAATGTGATATACATGACCTAACATTATTTAGATGTAAAAGAAGATGTTGGCAAAGTGGCGGTAAAAAAGATAAAAGTTACTCAGATGAATATACAGAAAAATGTTTCAAATGCATAGGTGAAGGAAGATACAAAAAAGGTGTTAAGCTAATGCAAAAAAAGAAAAGACATGTGTATGTTAAAATATGATGCAAGTTGGGTATTGTCTTCATCTGAAGTTTGGGATTGGGAATGATCGAACCACAAAAATTAGGTGTTGTTGATGGTCTCAAATGGGTTATACAAAAGAACACACAGAAGACGAATGTGATAAATGTCTAAAAAATGTTGGTAAGAATAATTTAACCCCCGTCCCATTTTTATATTTGGATGTGAATGACAGGATACATCCTGATTTAAGTAGTGGTTATCATCAATATTATGTATGTAAAAGATGCTATAAAATAGAATTGAGAACAGTTAAAAGTGGATACTAAAAATGAAAAATAAGTTACAAGAAAAATTGTTTAGCAAATATCCTAAGATATTCAGACAGAAAGATTTGCCTATGACTCAAACTTGCATGTGTTTTGGGATAGATTGTGGTGATGGGTGGTATTGGCTGTTAGACATGCTTTGTGGATGTATTCAAAGTTATATTGATAATAATTCAGAGGTACATCAAGTAGAAGCATCACAAGTCAAGCAGAAATTCGGAGGATTGAGATTTTATACAGAGGGTGGCGATGAAAATACATGCGGAACTATTGAGTTAGCTGAACACATGAGTTATCATATCTGTGAAAGATGCGGTTCAACAGAATGCATTCCACCTCAAAAAACAACTAAGGGTTGGATTAGTACCATTTGTAATAAATGTATCAAAGAAAAAAAGGTGAGTTTAAAGAATGAAAAAACTCCAAGAAAATTATCAGAATAAATCCGAGATGAACTTATCAAATATTTGTCAAAATCTTGCAAAAAGAGATAAAAATGTATTGTCGGTTATTTTAAGTGGTTCTAGGGCTAGGGGTGATTATAGAGAAAATAGTGATTATGATCTTACGTTTGTCACTAAATCTCCGATTAAGAATTACGATGAAGAATTAACAATTGAACATAATTATAAAAACAAAATTAGTGAAAAAACAAAGATAGACAGAGATCTAATTCAAGTTTCTGTGTGGTCTTTTAACGGTTTCAAGAAAGAATACAAAAGAGGCAATAGTTTTGTATATTGTGCTTTAAGGGATGGAAAAATCCTTTTTTCAAGGTCAAAAATAAATTTCAAGAAACCAACCAATTTCCGACAATATGCTTTAGATAGATTAGACCTTGCTAAAAGAAATATTGAAGATATAAAATTTTCCTTAAAATACTATAAGGAACCTACACCACGCTCTCGTGAATTAGAGGATTTAGGATACATTTCGATGCATCTTTGCTGGGCAGTATGTATGTTCAATAATCATTGTCCTATCTCTAAATATACTGTCTTAAAAGAATGCAGAAAATATTTTAGTGAAAATGAGTTAGTACATATTAAAAAGGCATATCAATTATATGCTAAAAAAGGTAGTAAAAAACTCCATAGGAAAACATTCTTGGTTTTGTTTAATAATTTGAAAAAAACTATGAAAAGAGTTGAGAAAAAATATGTTGAAAAACAAGAAATATTTGACTGAAGAGGAAGTTAAGGAGTATCTTTGGAAAGAATTTAAAAAATTTATGAAAGGACAAACAAATATGGTAGATACAAAAGGAAAACATCTTTATTATAGATGGGATGTAGATAATTTTTTAACAAATCCAGAAAAAAGATTTTTTGATTAGAACGATGATTGAATATGAAAAGACAAGCAATGCAAGTTTCAATAAAAGAATTGGAAGATACAATTAAATGTTTAAAAAAAGAAAAATTGGAAATTAAAAGAAAAACCGGAATTGAGTACCCAAAAGATAAGAAGTTTCAAGTGAATATTATAAATAAAGAACCAAAATGTTCAGATACCTGGGAATTTGAACAAAAGAAAGAAATAAATAGAAGAAGATATAACCCAATTTAAATAGAAAAGTACAGATGCAGACTGATTAATATGAAAACTAATCAAGATAAGGCTTTAGTTGTGTTTCAAGGCAAGCAGATTAGAAGAATATGGTACAAGGATAGTTGGTTTTTCTCTGTTATTGATGTTGTAGAAGTATTGACAGGAAGTTCAATTCCTAAGAGGTATTGGTCTGATCTTAAGATAAAGCTTAAAGAAGAAGGATTTGAGATGTACGATATTATCGTACGGTTGAAAATACAGGCTCCTGATGGGAAACTTAGAGAGACAGACTGCGCAAGTACAGAGACTATATTCAGAATTATCCAGTCTATTCCGTCACCGAAAGCAGAACCATTCAAAAGATGGTTAGCTGAAGTTGGCTATGAGAGAGTGCAAGAGATAGAAAATCCTGAACTTGCTCAAGATAGAGCAAAAGAGTACTATGAACTAAAAGGCTACCCTAAGGATTGGATTGATAAGAGACTTAGGGGAATCGCTGTAATTTAGATTTGCAAAAAATGAAAAAAGATATTATTACTAAACTTAGAAAATCTTTTGAAGATTATGTAAATGAAGCTGATGGTTTAGAATTCTGGTTTGCTAGAGATTTGCAAAAACTTCTTGATTATGATGAATGGAGAAATTTTGTCAATGTTATAGAAAAAGCAAAAATAACATGCGGAAAATCAAGACAAAATATTTCTGACCATTTTGTTGATGTCAACAAAAAGGTCAAGATTGGTTCTGAAGCAGAAAGGGAAATTAATGATATCATGCTTACAAGATATGCATGCTATCTTATTGCACAAAATGGAGATCCTAGAAAAGAGCAGATAGCTTTTGCTCAAAGTTATTTTGCTGTACAAACAAGGAAACAAGAATTGATTGAAGAAAGAATAGCTTTAGTTGAAAGATTAGGTGCAAGGCAAAAGCTTGTAGCTTCTGAAACTGAACTTTCTAAGCTTATCTATGAAAAAGGAGTTGATGAAGCAGGATTTGCAAGGATAAGGAGCAAAGGTGATAAAGCGTTATTTGGTGGTTTTACAACTTCTATGATGAAAGGTAAGCTTAAAATACCTAAGAGTAGGCCTTTGGCAGATTTTCTTCCAACAATAACAATAACAGCTAAGAATCTAGCAACAGAAATTACTAATTTTAACGTCAAGAAGAGCAGCTTACTTGGTGAAGATAACATCACAAATGAGCATGTAAGGAACAATTGGGAAGTAAGGGGGTTGTTGTCAAAAAGAGGGATAAAACCAGAAGAGTTGCCTCCTGAGGAAGATATTAAAAAGCTTGAAAGAAGAGTTAAGAAAGATGAGGAAATGATTGCAGTTGATTCAAAAAGTGGAAAGAAAAAATTGCTTAAAAAATAAAAGTATAAAAGTTTAAAATAACAAATTTTAAGAATGCATTACTTTTTCTTATTATTGTGCTCCCATGGTGTAGTCCGGCCCAGCGGGAAATCTAGGATTTCCTAGGTTTGTCTTGGGGACAAACAATCATCTCGGCCTCTCGCGCCGAGGACTCGGGTTCAAAACAGCTTTTTTGCCAAGGCAAAAAACCTGGGAAAATGCAGCTCACTTCCCGTTGGTCGTTCGCCTAGGATTTTGCTTCGCAAAATCAAAGAAGCTGATGAAAGTCCCGATGGGAGCATTTATTTTTTCTGTTTTGTAGGCCTTTTCTGAATAGATAAATTTTTAAATGATTTCTTCTATGGATTATAAAAGCATTAAAAAGAGGAAAATGAGCTTATTTTCAAATTTATTCAAAAAAAAAGAGAAGTTAACTAAAGAACAGATAGATGCAATAGATGCAAAAGTAGAGGAAACTAAGAAGAAATATTCTAAAAAAGAAAAATCAAGTGCTGAGCTGCCAAAGCATGTCGTTAAGAAGATTAAAAATGATACTCTTGAGCATCATCACAAACAGATTCTAAAGCAAAGAATAGAGCCTCATGAAACCATAAAAAAATCAGAACATCCTGAGAAGGAGAATATGCATAAGGGGCATGTCCATGATTTTGTTAAGACTGGAATTGTAGGTTTTGATGAGCTGATTGATGATGGGATACCTAAAGGTGCTGCTACATTGCTTTGTGGAGGTCCGGGTTCTGGAAAGACTATAATGGGATTGCAAATGTTGCATAATGCTGCATTGAAAGGAGAAAAATGCATTTACATGACTTTTGAGGAGAATGAAGATAAATTAAGACAGCATATGGAAGATTTCGGGTGGGATTGGAAGAAATTAGAGAAAAGCGGGAATTTTATAATTAAGAGATATGATCCTTTCTCGATAACAAGAGCTGTTGAAGCATTACTGGAAAAAGCAAAAGGAGAATTAATGATTGATGTAGCCCCTGTTTTATTTCCAAAGGGTTTTAAGCCAGAATGGGTAGTTATTGATTCGGTAACAGCTATTGCATCAGCATTTTATGGAAGAGAAGAGACCTATAGGATTTATATTGAACAATTGTTTAGATTGCTAGAAGGTGTAGGGGCTACTTCCTTTTTAATAACAGAATCAAACCAAATTCCGTTAAAAATAACTGAGAGTGGAGTAGAAGAATTTTTGGCAGATGGTGTTATTATTCTCTATAATATGAAATCTGGAAACGTAAGGGAAAGTGCAATTGAAGTTTTGAAATTAAGGGGCACAAGCTTCCAAAAGAAGATAGTGGCCATGAAAGTTGAAAGTGACAAAGGAATAGTGGTTTATCCAGAACAGGAAGTGTTTGGCGGGACTTAAACAAAAAATGAAAAGTCAACTGGAAAAAGAATTTACAGAACTTCCAAATGACGCTGTAGCTTTGGTTCTTTTACCTAATAAAAATTATGAAGAATTGAATATGGAGATGATTAAAATTCTAGTTAATCAAAAAAAACTTAGTGGAGCTTATGTAACTATTAACAGGCCATATGGAAACATAGTCAAAATAATGGAGAAGGAGGGAATTGACCCAAAGAAGCTATTTTTTGTGGATTGCGTTACTGAAAAAGACGAGAAAGAGGACAATTGCACTTTTATCAAGTCTGCAGAAATGTTGGAAGATATGGGAATCTCCTTAGAACCTATGTATAGCAATAAATCCTACTCTTTTATCTTTTTTGACTCTATAGATGCATTATCAATATATCATGATACAAATACAGTAATAAGATTCGTACGTTCATTGATCAATAGACTTAGAGAAAATAATATGGGTGGGATCTTGGTGGGATTGCATGAGGAGACTGATAAGAGGACAGTTGATGAACTGGCAGCTGTTTGCGACAAGATCATTGATGCGAATGATAATCAATAAGCAATTTACAAATGTATAACCTTATCGCAGAACTGGCTTAATTGTGATGTTAATTTCTGGTCTGATTCTTCATGTTGGGATAATATGATTCCATTAAACCCAAAGACCCTCATTTTTCCTGTTACAGAATGCACAAATTTCAATATAGAATCCATGTTATTGTGGATTAATAATGATGAGATTGAGTCTATGTAAACAAACCTATTTTTTTCTCCAGTTGATGTAAAATAATCATGTAAGGCAATGCCAAGCTCTGTTAAATGCGCCGGGCTTTCTACCAAGACGCATTTGTCACCCTTACATATTTCCCCCCCTAGACCTTTTGATATGCAGTCAATAAACTGTATATTGTCTGTACTGATCTCCTTATTTTTTAATGAGTTCAGAATAGAGCTATAAGGCTTGCTTACAGAGACATATCCACCAGAAGATTTTTTCCTGTTTATAAGAAAGCTTAGCAAGTGCATATTTGCCTCTTCATACTTGTCATTTGGCATTACAACGCCTACAATGAAATTCTCAGGCAAATCTTCCAATTCTTTTTCTAATTCTTCCATAATAAACCTTTTATTTTACTCATATATAAATTTTCTTATGTACTGTACTCAAACTTTATTATTGGCTTTAGATTCTTTATGTTGTACCATGCCAGGAAAGCCATTATTGAAGCCATAATGCCTAGGATAAATGCTATCAGGGCAAAATTCCATACAAATGACATAAGCTCTTTTGTGGCTGGAATAAATAAAAGCATAGTGAATGGAATTGAAAAATTTGAAAATGCTGCGCCTAGGACAACATCCAAGGGTATGTTCTTGATCTCTTTTTTTAGCAATAGAAAGAATAATTCAAATATGATTGCAGCTATGAATAAGATAGGTACTTTGTAGAATCCTAACCCTCCAAGATTATTTATTGGGATTGATATTAGTGCTGCGAATAGATAAAACAATGTAACAGCTCCTAACTTTCTGATTAATAAGGCAGTAAAAGCCATAAACATAGTTGTTATGAACAAAGAAAGGAAAAAAGTGAATTGGTTGTCTGGAATGTTGGTTATCCATGTAATCAGTGCCCAAATGAAAGCTAATGCAACTATGACCAATAAATCTATTTTTCTGTAGCTCCTAAAGCTTTCCAGATTCATCATTCATAACACCCTCTTTGATTTTAATCTTTTATCCAATAATGTCTCTGTTACAGGCAGTTTTTGCTTTATTTCCACTAACCTTTCCTTGAATTTAGACATCTTTATCTCAAAAGTCTGTTTTGTAATGTCTCCTTTTGTAAAGTAATCTGACTGCGCTTTTTTCATCAGTTCATCTAAAATATCTTTTTCTACTTTCATATCTTTTATATTGCGCCTTAAGATTGCTATTCTGATCCTGTTATATAATAAGATTGCAATGACCAATAAAGAGCCAAGCAATAACAATAATGCCATAAGATGCTCTTTTACGAAATCAACAATGTTCTCTTTTCCTGCACGGTAGATTGTCCTTACTATGGTTGTTTCTGCGCTTAGATCTATCAGTTTAGCATCTACATTGTTTAAAATTTCTTCAATGCTTTCAAACCTTTCATTTTCAAATTCGTTAATTGCAGTGGAAAGCATCTCTTCAGCTTCAAATGTATCTACATTTTGTTCCTTGAATTCCAAGATTCTTATTTCTGATGCTCTTATTAAATCACTAATCTCATAAGTTCTTTGTTTTCTTTCTGATATTGTTTTTGTTATTTCCAAAACTTTTTTGTAATTAACATCAACACCGATTTTTTCCTGGGCCGCAAGCAACAGACTTTTTGCATTTTCCCTCTTTTCTGTATCATTTATTCTTTCTATATCTTCCAATAAAGCGGTATAATCCTCACCTTCGAAATATTTTTTAGTTTCTATTAAAGTGTCATTGAACCAACTGATTCCGAAGCCAGCTTCTTTTATTTCTACCATATCTGCTTCTGCTTGTAAGATTGCACTCAAAGCCTGTTCTTGAGTTATAACTTCTTCCGGTGTTTCATTAGTTGTTGCAGACAACTCTTCATTATCTTCAGCATCAAGAACTACATTACCGGTTATATTACCTGCACTATTGAAACCAACAAATACTAATAAAAATGTGCAGGCAACTAGAGTAATGAAGCTAACTCCGTACATTGATTTCTCTTCTTCTGTTAAATTATTTTCTTTCATTCTCCATGAGCAATCTATTGATGTTATCTTTTGCAATATCTTTCTTAAACATTGATTTTACTCTGGACCATAGTCTTGGATCTTTGTAGTTCTCTCCAATAAGAGCAGCTGCCAATTTTTTATATCCTATAGCTGCATTAGCTTTTGGCTTGTGAAGTGCTACTGGGTTTGTTGCTGTAACTGACTCCAAGACACTGATGTCTTCCGGAAGAACACTGACTACTGGAACACCAGCAGCTTCTTCTATATCCTCAATGCTCAACTCAAACTTTTTGTTTCTGACACGGTTTAAGATCAATCCAGTTATCGGCGTTTTTTTCTGCTTTGCTAATCTCACTGCACGCAAAGTAGTACTTAGCGTAGGGTAATCAGGGCTTGTCACTACAAGCAATTCATCAGAAGCTATCATTGTTGATAGTATCTCTTCGTTCAGATTTGGGCTGGAATCTATTAAGATCATATCATAGTGGTCTTTTAGATAGCCGATCTTGTGCTTTAATTTGAACGGATTTACTTTTCTTGATATATACGCTCCTGGAATGAAATGGAATCCAGATTCATGTTCATATATTGCGTCGTTCACATCCGCTTTGCCCAGCAGTATATCATGTATTGTCGCTCCCGGCTCTACTAAACCCAGATGCAGGCCTAAATTTGGCGCTGTAAAGTTCGCATCTATAATTAAAGTTTTTTTGCCGAATTCGGATGCCAGCGCTGCGCCTAGATTTGCAACCGAGCTGGTTTTACCTACTCCACCTTTCAAACTTATTACTCCAATAATTTTTCCATTTTTACTCATTTTTGTACACCTCCTTAAAGTGTCTTATAATTCTATGTTTAGTGTGAGTTCTTGCTTTTGGCATAACATAAGTCGGCTCTGGTTTTTTGTGTTCTGCTACCTTAAAGCCATGCTTTTTCAAAGACTTTGCATCATCTGAATATTGTTTTACACGCGCTTTTGGCTTTATTTTATCCAATTCAAATCTATTTTTTATTTTAGAAATTATTTCCTTCCTCTTTTCTCCTGATTTATTGATTGATTTTTTACTTATCTTTACTTTGGGCATCTTGATCAAATTTTTCAAGGAGAATTTCTTCTTTATTTGATCTATTTTTTCAGTTGCTTTTTCTTTTCCCTGGAACAATTCTTTTATTGCGAGTTTGTTCTTTAGCGTTTGGATGCTTTCTTTTGATTTAGGAGGTATTGATTTAGGCTTGTCTTTCCTTTTTATCAAATCATCAAGCAGCTCATGGACACTTTCAGAATGGCCATCTTTTTCAGGCGCTGCTTTGGCAGAAATATGTTTACCTCTGCTAAACAACTTCTTAAGATTTAATTTACCAGTTAATTTCGGAATGAAAGCTAGGTTTTTCTTAATGCCAATGAATTTACTTTTAGGCATAATTGGAGGCAGCTTTCCAAATTTCCTGTCTTTCTTCTTGATTCTTGAGATTATCTCTTTTTTTGTGGCTTCTTTTGCTTCCAGATCTTCCAGTTTTTCTTTTTTGGCAAGCTTTGCTTCCATGACGGCTATGGATTTTTCAATTTCAATTGTGCGTGTTTTGTATTCTTTTATTCTTTTAAGGTAGGTTTTTCTTGGCACTGCCTGTTTGTTATAGTAACTGTCCTGCAATTGCTTAATCAAATTAGCAACATTTTCACTTTCTTTTTCCAGGTTCTTTATTTCATTGGAAATTTGTATTATTCCGACTCTTTTGGACCTTAGTCTGGAGACTGTTTGTGAAGCCTCACTCAACCTTTTCTCGTAACCATACATTGCCTTATGATACTCTGTTGTGTTGATTTTTTTGTCTTTGTAGTACTTGTTTTGGGTTTCCTGCATAAGTTCGTTAATGGTTGTTTCCTCCTTCTGCAGGTCCTCAAGCCTCCTTGAGATTACTATCAAAGCCAATTTTTTACGTGCAGTATAGCCAGCAATTGATAGTAAAATAAAGACAATTAAAAGAGGCCACCAGTAATCGATCACGAACTTCAGTATGTTGAATTTACCTTTAGTTTCTATTACAATGGAAAGCTCTGCGTCTTTTGCGCGCTGTATAGCAGCTGAGAAATCCTCTCTTTCAAATGCAGCCAGAGCAAGATTAAGTAGCTTTTTGGTTTCTTCTACTAACAGACCTATATCTTCTGATTTTCGTATTTTTGTCTTAATTTCATAAATCAGGAAATCTGCTGAGAAAGCATTTTCTCCTATATTTTTGATTTGGTCAATAAGATTCTTTGCAGGAAGGTATTTTCTGTTATCTATGTTTTGCTCTGCTTCTTCCAGTAGTTTCAATGCTTTTGTTACTGGTATTCCTGAACTTTGCAGATTTGCTATAACACCCTCTGCATCTATTAGAGCATTAGTTACATCGTCTTTGCTTGTTTCGTGGACTATCAGCGAAATGAAATTTTTGAGGCTATAAAGTGTTTTTGTTGTTATTGTGACATTTTCCGATTGCTCTGTCTTAACTATCATCCCAGTAACAAGGGCCTGTAAAGTGTATTCTTCATAGCTCTTGTAAGTTGGTGCAGCTACATTTACAGTGAATGATTTGGTTTGCTGGAAGCCTAGATTGCTGATTACTGGTGGATTTACTGAAAGATATTGTGACAAGAACCCTGTTACTTTTAATGTAAGATTATTCATAACAGAATCATTGAATGTATTTGTTACATTTATTGTAAAGATATTTTCGCTGCCCCTGACTAAATCAACATTCTGCGATATCTCTATCTTTTCGGGCTCTACCGGAACTCTGACTATGCTGCCTCCTCCACCGCCACCGCCACTTCCACCTCCTCCACCGCCACCGCTACTGGTAGTAGTGGTTGTGGTTGTTGTGCTAGTAGAAGTTTCGGTAACTACAATTGAAGCAGTTGCACTATCACTAGCGCTATTATTTGAGGCTGCTGTGACATTTACTTTTTGTGTTCCTGTCGAAGCACTAGATGTAAGGTTTACAGTTATGTTATGGTAGACCGTTTCGCTAGTTGTAACATTCGTGAAATTTTTGGTTAAATTGGTGCCAGATATATTAAGCCAATTAGCTGGTAATGTCCAATTTATGAAAGTTACGCCAGCAGTTTCATTGCCTATATTCTTTAATGAAGCGTTTAAGTGATGCACTCCAGGATCACTCTTGTTTGCTTCTGTTGGAGGATTTATTATATTAACTTCAAATAGAGGGCCTCCTGCAGACTCTGTGAATGTAAAATTGGTTGTTTCTGAATCCGGATCTGCATTAGAAGTTGTTGCGTCTATAGTTATGATAACACTATTTTCAGATGCTGATGTGCCTGCAGTTAAACTTACATTTACAACTTTAACTTCTTTGGCAACTAAATCAAATGGCTCTGTTATATTATAAGAAGTATCTCCAAAATTAGAGCTTAAGTCGAAGTTTAATGTGAAGTCTCCAGTATTGTTTATTGTTAAATTTCCAGCTTCACATGTCGTGGAGAAGCCACAAGCTAAATTAGTAAATGTTCCTGGTTGCCTTTTCCAGGTACGATCGTTTTCTACAGAAATATTTTGAGTAAGCGAACTGTCATTGTTTCCTGCATGGTCAAGAGTATATATCCTATAACTCCAAGTATCAGCAATGTCTGGGGTGAAGGATGCATTGTAGAGGCCTGAACCTACGTTATATTGCATAGTTGAATTTGTGAATGCTCCTGCCCCTGACTGCTTGTATTGTAGAATAGCTGTTTTTATTGCAGACACGTTATCTGTTACATTTACTGTAAAGTTAAGCAGCACATCCTGGTCAACGTCATCTGTAGTGTTTGGGAAAAAACTTATTTTTTTAATTATTGGAGCGGTTAAATCTACGCTAAAGTTCCTTTGCTGGCTGCTATTCGAGTTTCCTGCCGGGTCCAAACAGGTTATATTCCAATTATGCCATCCTTCATTGAAGTTTTCAATGGTAAACGAAGTATTTGTTCCATTTTGTGTAGCTTCATTTGTAGAATTTAATATTGCATCAACATTAATTGAACAATTTATGTCTATGGTGCTTATTTTATCTGTTACGTTGAAACTAAATGTAACATTCTGAGAGCTGAAATTAAACGTATCTATTGGAGTAATCAGGCTTATGTTTGGCTTTATGGTATCAATAGTGAAATTGACAGTTACATTAGCGCTGTAAGAAGTTGCAGTCACATTATCAAATATAGTCACATTTAAAATATAAACTCCATCAGAAGCGTTAAATGTTGTGTTTAGTTCTGTTTGAGTTTGATTTAATACACTGTCGATATAATAAGTTATATTAATTACATCTCCATCGATATCAGCAGTATAGGTTATATTTAAATCTAAAGGCTGTAGATTTGTCTTGAAGTCATTAGTTGGATAAACTATGGTTGGTGTTGGAATTAAGTTTGCAACTTCTATCAACTGTCCAATAACTTCAGCACCGCCATCACTTCTATTTACGCTTTGGTTTATATTTCCACCAGGAGTATCTATATCTGTATCATTTACAATAACTGTAAAGTTAATTACATTTCCTCTTCCCAAATCAATCGTCCAATTTTGAGAACATTGATCCTCTGTGTTAACAACTGATTTATTTAAGATTATAAAGCTCCCATCAGAAGTTCCGTTCATGAAAAATCTGCAGGTATCTAAACCGATATTATCAGTTACGTTTGCCGTTAAATTTACAATATCATTTAAAAGAGGAACTGAATTATTAAGGGAAGCATTAATTCTTGGTGTTCTATTGTCTACATTTTTCCTGCTATAAGCGACATCACCTCTCCATAAGTCATCACCACGGGAAACTCCGTTATTTGATAGCTCTCCAAGACTAGACAATGAACTACCATCCCATAAAAACAAGTTTGCATCGTTTCCGGCATCCACATCCAAAGCAAGAATTTCATCTGAGCTTGAGTCGTTTTTTGAAACCATTCTAATAAGGGCATTATGATGATTATCTCCTGTATCAGGCCCGTTATTAGTTCCATCAATGGTTCCAGATGTATAGGTTTGGTAGTCTGGAGTATCTTCATTATTTTCATCCCCATACAAGAATAACCCTTCCAGAGAATTATGCTCAAAAGCAACTCCAATTGGATAACTGGTTAAATCAAGAATATCCCCACCAACTTCTCCTTCATCCTCCCACGCAGTACCACTCCACGAGAAAAAATTTGTGTCTCCATCATGATCAGCAATTATTAATAAAATTTCGTCGCTTCCAGGATTAGATGCAAGATCAATTTGGTTTGAATCATCACCCACTCCACCTTGTGTTAATTGATCACTCCATGAACCAGTCCATGTTTGATAGTAAAGGGTACCAGCATCATTATCTGAACCTAATGCTATGGCTTCTCCTGATGTTGATTCAAATGCACAGCCAATAGACACATGACCAACATTGTCTTGGTAATTGCCATCAGTATGTATCTCATCTGCAGTTCCCCATGTATCGCCATCCCAAACAACACCGTGTGAATCCGCATCTGAACCTTCAACCACTAAAATTATCTCATCCTCTGTTGGGTCAGAGCAAAGCTCTACAATTTTTACAACAGCTCCAATGTCTTGACCAGTGCTTTCTTCACCACTCCAAGATAAATTTGTTTGGTTCCAAATTCGGTATTTGGGAATATTGGTTCCATCTCCGAAAACAACTAACCCATCTCCAGATTGAGATTCAAAGATTACATCCATACCTTTAGAAAGAACATCTCCATCGGTCTCAATTTCAAGTAAGTCACTCCAATTTTTTGAATTTGCGTCCCAAGTCTGGACATTGACGTCACTATCAGCATCTAAAGTTGCCATAATTACTGTTGTAAGGTTAGGACTTGTGGCTAGCTCAACCCAATGTGCTACTGCCCCGATATCCAACGCATTTATCTCAGATGAAACTGTTCCATTATATGTTACATATTTTGGATTATTTGAACTTTCTATGTAAACGGCCAAATATTGGTCAATATAGGCAAGGGTGGTAGTACTAGCTAACAAAATCATTAATACTAGTCCTAATAATAATTTATTATTCATCTCTTCATCTCCCAAACATTTAGATTGCTGATCCTGTATCCGTTTATTTTGCCAGCAAGTTGTAATCTGAAACAATGACCTTGAACAGAATGCCATGCTCTTTTGATTTTCAGAGCAATATCTCTTGTAGAAATTGGCTTTGAAGAATCTTGAAGAACTCTAAGTATGTCTGACTCTATTTTTTTGCCTAATTTAGCTTTTCTGGTTTGTGTTGCCATACTCCTCTTTTTGAGTATTAATTGAATTCCCTATTTATAAAGCTTTCGATTCGTATTAACATTCTCATTAATATTAGTGCTAACATTCGCACTTAGGAATATCATGGAAAATTGCACCAAAAGATTTAAATAGGAGTTTTGGCAGAGTAGTATAAAACAAAAAGAGGGTAAAAATGGGATTTTTTGACCTGTTCAAGAAAAAAAGCGGAAAATTAACACAAGAACAAGTTGATGAGATAGAAGAAAAAGTTGAAGAGTCGGAAGAAAAGCACCCAGAAGACGAGACAATATTCTCTAATTTAAGAAAACCTACACAAATAGTTAAACCTGTTAAAAAGACAGCTAAAAAACCTATTAAAAAGAAAGTTAAAAAATCCAGTGCAAAGAGGGCTAAGAAACAAAGTAAAAAGAAAGTTAAGAAGCAAGTTAGGAAAGCTAAGAGACCTGCTAAGAAGAAGGGGAAGAAGAAAAGATAATTCTTAAGTAAACTTTTGGAAATCTTATTCCCAAAACTTTTTAAATAAACTCATTCTTATTCAGGCTATGAAAGCTAAAGATCTGAAGAAAAAATATTTTGAATTTTTTAAGGGTAAAAAGCATAAATTAATCAGTTCTGCTTCCTTGGTTCCTGAGCATGATCCTACTGTCTTATTTACAACTGCAGGGATGCATCCTTTAGTTCCATATCTGATGGGAGAAAAGCATCCTTCTGGTAAGCGTATAGTGGATGTACAGAAATGCATCCGAACAGGGGATATAGATGAAGTATGGGATCCTAGCCATCTGACATTTTTTGAGATGCTTGGCAACTGGTCTTTAGGGGATTACTGGAAAAAGGAAGCTATTGAATGGAGTTTTGAGTTTTTGACATCAAAAAAGTGGCTTAATTTAGATAAAAATAAGCTGTACATAACTGTTTTTAAGGGAGATAAAGATGCACCTAAAGATGAAGAATCAGTTGAAATATGGAATGGTTTGGGAATCCCTAAAGAAAGGATTTTTTATCTGCCGAAAGAAGATAACTGGTGGGGGCCTGCCGGTTCAACAGGACCTTGCGGCCCTTGCACAGAAATGTTTTATGACACTGGAAAAGAAAAGTGCGGTAAAGATTGCAAACCGGGCTGTAGCTGTGGAAAATACTTTGAGGTTTGGAATGATGTCTTTATGCAGTACAATAAAACAAAAGAAGGAAAATATACTGCTTTAAAGCAAAAGAATGTTGATACTGGGATGGGTGTTGAAAGGACAGCAGCAATGCTGCAAGGCAAAAAAACAGTGTATGAAACAGAAATGTTTACCCCCCTTATAGATAAAATAAAATCAGAAGCAAAAGAACAGAATATAAAATCTATTAGGATAATAACAGATCATCTGAAAGCAGCAACTTTCATTTTAGCAGAAAATATCGCTCCAAGCAACTTAGATCAAGGTTACATCCTAAGAAGGTTAATCAGGAGAGCTATAAGGCATTTTAGGTTGTTAGGGATAGAAAAAGAAAATTTTACGTCAGAAATGGCTAAGATAGTGATTGGTATCTATAAAGATGATTATAAAGAGTTAAAGCAAAATAAGAATTTTATTCTTAATGAACTTGAAAAGGAAGAAAAGAAATTCAAAAAAACTTTGGAGACTGGTTTAAGAGAGTTTAACAAATTGATTGATAAAGGAATAAAAATAACTGGAAAAGAAGCTTTTATTTTGTTCTCAAGTTACGGTTTTCCTTTGGAGATGACACAGGAATTAGCAGAAGAGAAAAAATTGAGGATTAATAAAGAAGAGTTTGAAAAAGAATTCAAAAAACACCAAAAACTTTCAAGAGCAGGAGCAGAAAAAAGATTTAAAGGTGGCTTGGCTGACAGCTCAGAAGAAACAAAAAGATTGCATACTGCAACTCATTTGTTGAATGAGGCTTTGCGGAAAGTTATTTCAAAAGATATTGTGCAGAAAGGCTCTAATATAACTCCTGAAAGATTAAGGTTTGACTTTAATTTTGACAGGAAGTTAACTTCTGAAGAAATAAAGAAAGTTGAAGACCTTATTAATAAAAAAATAAAGGAAGCGATACCTGTTAAAAGGGAAGAGATGTCGTTGGAAGAGGCTAAGAAGAAAAACGCACAAGACGTGTTTGGACATAAATATACAGATAAGGTTTCTGTTTATACTGTAGGTAATTTTTCTGTTGAGATTTGTGGTGGACCACATGTTTCTAATACCAAAGAATTAGGAAAATTTAAAATAACAAAAGAAGAGAGTTCTGCTGCTGGTATTAGAAGGATAAAAGCTGTGCTGGAATAATCCCTAGAATTTCGAAATCTTTATATTGAGTTCTAATTAAAAAACTTGTATGCAAGAAAATAATAAAATCTACTTCGGCATATTCTTAATTTCACTAGCAACTCTAGCTCTAGAAATAAGCTTAATTCGATTTTTCTCAATAAGCCAATGGTACCATTTTGCTTTTATGGTTGTGAGTATTGCTTTGTTTGGCATTGCTGCGTCTGGGACTTTTTTGACAATAAAAAAGTTAAAAAATCCTTTATTTTTATCGTCAATACTATTTTCTATTTCTGTTTTAATTAGCTTTTTTATTACAAATAATTTGATTTTTGACCCTTTTGAGGCAATAATAAATTTTAAACATGTTTTTGTTTTATTGGTTTATTATATTTTTCTTGGTTTACCATTTTTCTTTTTTGGGATTATTGTTGCTTATTCTTTTTTAAAATTTCAGAATAAAGCAGGGAAAGTATATTTTTACAATATGTCAGGCTCTGCTTTAGGGACGGTAGCTTCATTGTTTTTTATTTCAATCTTTAATGTTAAGACAATATTTGTTATTTCATTATTAGGATTATTGTCTTCATTGTTTTTTATGAGTAATAGGAAAAGTATGAATATTGTTTTTGTTTTAATTACAATTAATTTATCGTTGTTTTTTATTCCCATTGAACTTAATATTTCTAAATATAAAGAATTAAGCCAGGCATTAAATGTTCCTAATTCTAAGCTAATAGACACAAAGTATAATTCATTTTCTAGGGTTGATATTGTTGAAAGCTCTTTTACAAGATATGCTCCTGGTTTGAGTCCGACTTTTAGAGGTATTTTGCCAGAGCAGATTGGCATTACAGTAGATGCTAGCAGTATGAATTCTATTACAAAATATGAGAATTTAGATTTTATTGATGATTTACCTTCTTCAATTCCATATAAGTTAATAAAAAATCCAAAAACATTGATTATTAATTCCGGTGCTGGATTGGATATTTTAGCTGCAGTAAAAAATGATGCTACGGTAACTGCAATAGAAAATAATCCAATTATTATTGATTTATTAAAAAATGAATATGCAGACTTTTCTGGAAATATTTACAACAATGCAAATATAATTTTTGGAGAAGGTAGAAGCTTTATTGAAGACAATGATGGGAAATATGATGTTATTGTATTATCTTTGGCTGGAAATGTTTTAAGTGGTTCAGCAGGAATTTCTGGATTAAGCGAGAATTATTTATTGACAAAAGAGGCTTTTGAGGATTATTATGATGCTTTAAGTGATGATGGATTTTTAGTAATAACAAGGTGGCTTTTATTCCCTCCAAGGGAAAGTTTAAGGTTGTTTTCTTTAGCTTTAGAAATTGATAAAGATGCTAAAAAAACTGCAATGTTTAGGTCATGGACTACTGTTACATTAGTTTTGTCGAAAAAAGATTTGGATGTAATGACAACAGCAAGGATTAAGAATTTCATTAATAAAAATAAATTTGATATTATTTATTTGCCGTCTAATTTTGCACCAAATAAAAATCTTAAGTTCGAGGAGCCTTATTATTACAATGCTGTTCAGAATTTAATTAAAAATAAAAAAGATTTTTATGAAAATTATGTTTTTGATGTAAAACCAGTAACTGATAATAGACCTTTTTATTTTAATTTCTTTAAAGTTTCAAGAATTAATGAGCTAAGAAGTTTAATTAATCAGAAATGGAATCCATTATTCGATTCTGGGTTTTTATTATTTGTAATTTTTATCCAAGCATTAATTTTAGCATTGATTTTTATTTTATTGCCAATAAGATTTTTTAATAAGATCAATAAGAAGATAAGTAAGAAACCACTATTTTATTTCTTTGCAATTGGTTTGAGCTATTTATTTATAGAAATTGTTTTGATGCAGAAATTTGTTTTGTTTTTGGGCCATGTTATGTTTTCTTCTTCCACAATAATATTCTCAATGTTATTATTTTCCAGTCTAGGAGCTTTATATTCGCAAAGATTTAATATTAAGAAGTTAAATAAGATTATTTTTATGATTTTTATTTTAATTATTTTTTATTTATTTTTATTGAATTTTATTATTAATTCTTTTATTTCAATGAATTTAATATCAAAAATAGTATTAAGTGTAATAATTACTGCTCCTTTGGGATTTATAATGGGCTTTCCGTTTCCATTAGGAATGAGAGCAATAAAGAAAGAATTAATACCCTGGGCATGGGGTGTTAATGGGAGTGCTTCTGTTTTAAGCCCGATATTAGCAATTTTATTTGCATTATTTATTGGTTATAATTTTGTTTTACTTTTGGCTGGATTGATTTATTTAGTTGGGCTTATATTTATTTTTCCAAAGCCTTACCTGTCAAAGGCACAAATCTGACACCAGTTATGAATTCAGTTTCTAGGTCATTACCTTTTTTGGTTACTAAGGTCAATGTTTGGAATGTTAAAGTGCTTCCTAATGGAATTATTAACTTGCCATTATCCTTTAATTGCTCTAATAAAGGAAGAGGTATATGGTTTGCGGCTGCTGTAACAATTATTGCATCATATGGCGCAAATTCTTCCCAGCCAAAATAACCATCTGCATTTTTTACTTTTACATTATTATATCCTAAATTTTTTAATCTTTGTTCTGCAGAATCTGCTAATTTACTAATGATCTCAATAGTATAAACTTCTTTTACTAGCTTAGATAAAACAGCTGCCTGGTAGCCTGAACCAGTTCCTAATTCCAAAACTTTGTTATTTTTATCTACTTCTAAGGCTTGTGTCATTAAAGCTACAATATATGGCTGGCTTATGGTTTGTCCGTAACCAATGGGCAATGGATTATCATCATATGCATTATTTTTTAATACATCTGGAACAAATTTATGACGTTCTATTTTTCCCATGACATCAAGAACTTTTTCATCAATAATATAACGAGTTTTTAATTGTTGCTCAACCATGTTTTTTCTTAGTTCAGTATACTTATCAACATCTTCTATAATCTCTTTTTTCTCAATATTATTTCCATTAGATATTAAGATAAAAATTATTAGAACTATTATTAAGAATAAGATTATCTTTTTTGTATTTTTTTTGTCCTTTTTCATAGTGACGGAAAAAAATTTATTGGTTTGTATAATATCATCCTACTCATTTTTCTAAGAATTATTTTTAACGGGTCACTTTAACTTATACACAACATCATTCTGCCTTACTTGATCTTTTACTTTTAAGCCAACACTTTTTCCTTTTTTTGCTTCCTCTACCTTATCATGCTCTATCTGCATGCTATCCACTTTTTGCTCAAAGTCTGTTGTTGCGCCTTTGATTCTTATTTTGTCTCCAACTTTTAGAGTTCCTTTTAGTTCTATAATTCCAACACCCAGATTTGTGAAGTAATGGCTTATTTTGCCAACTTCTTTTCCAAGTTCCTCAGTCTTTTCCTTTTTCCCTGGAGCCTTTTTCTTAGTTTTTTTTGCTTCAGCCATAAAAACCACCCATTTGAGTACTTTTACTATTAAAATATATAAACTTGTCGAATGTTTTCTAAAATCTCAATCACTAACATTCGCCCTATTAGAACTTGAAGTGAAGGTTTTATTATTGTGTTTGAAGACTGCTCTTGCAACCGGTAATGAGAAGCTTCCAAGTATGGACAATCTTGATTTTATCCTGTAAGATAATACGCGTTCTTCTGAGGTATCCAGAGAATCTATGCTCCATTTTACAATAGTAGTGCCTTTTCTTTCGTGCTTCAGGACTTTTGTTGGCTGCAAAGAACCGATAGGAACATCTCCCCCTACAGAAACCAAGCCAGGAATATAATCAGTTATGTCAAGACCACCTATCTTATTCTGGCCTCGGTTTTTTATATGCAAAACAACAGTCATTGCTGAGATACCACCTTCACTCTTGGTGATGTTCTTTGTCTCTTTTAACATAGTCAATGGTGACCTAAGGAGATAATATCCTGCTACTGTCGCAATTAACAATGCGATAACTGCAAACAAGGGTATGTAATTCTTTGTGACTACAACCTGCATGCGATTGTTTTCCAGTTCAACGTCAAGAACAAAGTATTTTTTACCGTTTTCTTTTACAACCTTTGCTTTTGGGCTTGTAGAGGAGAATATTGATTCAAATGAAGAAGTCTCGACCTTAAATTTCCCCTCATATTCGTTGTTGTTTGACCTAAAGTCATAATAGCTTCTTGTCAGCAACAGTCTTTTATCTTCCTTGACGAGTTCTTTGTCTCCGTATTCAACTATCTCTATCTTCCTTACAATAGGATTTATTATCTTTTTGTCACCTTTAAATACGGTGACTGCTAATTGATCTTCTTGAGGTTCTGTTAAAGGATCAAGGTTTACTTTAACTTCCAAAGTTTTTTCGCCTTTTGGTTCCAGTTGTGTGGTTATAGTTTCCTGGATAAGATCGCTTTCCAGCTTTACAACTAAATCCGGATAATCTATAACATTCTGGTTATTAAGGCTGATTTTGATTGTTATTTCTTCTCTGGGATCTATCTTTTCAGGTATTTCCACTCCAGTTACAACTGTCGGGACATAGCCACCGATTAAGGGGGATGTTGATAATATCGTAACTTTCAAAGGTACGGAGACAAAGCTATCTGTAGCTTTTGATTTGACGTTTACACTTACTTGGTATGTTCCGATGTCTCTTATTTTCAATGGATCAACTACAAGTTCTACGCTTCCCTGTTCTCCGGGCTTTAGTTCAAGTGTTATTGGATTCACTATAGGATCTGTTCGGATATCCCATGTTGGGAAGGCAAGACTATAGATTCTGTATTCATCGCTTTTCGCAAGATTGTTTTTTACATCTAATTTGAAAGTTGCAAATTCATCAATAACAATCCTGTTATTTATCGGAGTTGCACCCACATCAAAAGAAGAAGCATTTGCTATTGAGATAAATAGCGAGAATATTATAGTAATGAGTATGAATTTTCTAAGTAAAATCATGGAATTCCACCAGATTTCCCTATTAATATACTTATATATAAATGTTTTTGATTGTAGAACTCTATAAAAACCTCACGCGCATATGCCCAATGGTTAGAATAAAGAATTTTAAAAAATAAGTGAAATTATGATATAGTTCGCGAAAAAAATTTATTTTTAGGTCGGTATTTAGTTTCACCTGGTGAAAATCTTTTGATAAATCTTTTTCCCCGATACAAATCAACAAAATCAATAGAAACTGGATCCTCAGGTATAATTCTTATAATGCCTCTTCTTACGTTTTCACGCTCAATACCTTCAGCATAATAGAGTCTTACACTATAAAGATCTTCTTCATTAGGTCTAATGTGACGATCTCGAGTACCCATAATTGCTCTCATTTCCAAGTCTGAAAAAGGACCCAATAAAGCGACTCCATCTATACCATCAGGTTGGTATCGGGGTTCTCTTCTAAAAAGCTCAACTATAATTTCTGCATCAACTGACATGGAAGAATCAACACTCAAAAATTGTTGAAATGTAGGATAGGCACTACCTGTATCATTGTAATTCAATTGGAGTACATTTAATGTCATTTTATTATTTCCCTTCCGGAACAATGATCCATGCAATTATGTAAGCTAAAACTCCTACTCCACCAGTGATGAGGGTAGCTACAACCCATAATAATCTTACAACAGTAGGATCAACATCTAAATACTTTCCTATGCCTGCACAAACACCAGCTATCATCCTGTTTTTCCTGCTTCTCAAAAGTTTTTTGCCCTTGAATTTTTTTGATTTCATCGGTTTCCACCTCATCGATTTTGCGAATATGAAATAAATCAAAGCCCCTATAAGACTAAAAAAGAATATTATTATTAGCCAAAAGAGTTTTTCAGGAACACTTAATCTGGAAGATAAGCAACTGATTATTGCCCAAATCCAGAATATAAATAAAAAAATAACAAATAAAAATACAAGAATCATAATCCATAATGGAAAAAACATCAGTTCGAAAAATACCATCTTACAGCACTATATATGGTTTCAGCTTTATTTTTAAAGTTTCCTCTATATTCCCCTCTTCTTCATAAGTAGTGTAGATGAATTTTTTCTTATTCTTTTCATACTGCTTGATTTTTGATTTTATTACCTTATCATTGCTCTTAACATTATTGAGTTTAAAATGATCCAAGTACAAATCAAGCTTTGGCACAAAAAATGTAGCTTTAAAGTCATCTTTATCAGCCCAGGAAACAACCATGTTGTACTGGAAGATTAAATTATTTTCAAACAAGAAATTAGCAATCATTTTCTCTGCTTTGTTTGCAACATAATGTCCTGTTTTCGTCTTGAATTTCATATCATTGTCAGGAACTTTGGAATGTTTTCCTTTGATCCCCATCTCTTTCCTTATATCCTCAAATAACTCCAAATTCTCCCGATTTTCATAGTCTTTCTTTATCATCAATACGTTATCAAACGAAAGCATTGCATCTTTTACCTGGCCTAATAACAATTCCATATGCCCTTTTTTGTACCATGCATCAGCATCATTCCTGTCCATCTCAGTTGTTTTTGTGAAGCAGTCATGGGCCAACTTAAGCAGATTATCTTTCTCGTCAATTTTCTTGAAAATTTCCAATGTCTTCTCATCAACATCGAATTCCGATTCCATCTTTATCGCATAGGTACTTTCATCACGATCTTCCTTAAGAAACTGTTTTACACCATAATAGCAGTTCCCTTTGCTCATCAAGGCTTTTACCTTATTTTCATCTTCGATATTTTCTATTTTCAGGGATTTATCAAAAAATTCTATCGACTCATCGAATTTATTTAAGAAAGAATAAGATGCTGCTATGTTGAAATAAAGCTTGAAGAAGAATTCAGCAGGTTTCTTGAACATCTGCTCATTTTCATTGAATGGGTATATTTCCAAGGCCTTATTGTACTCATCAATTGCAGTCTTGTATTGTTTCAGATGAGCTAACCTGTCAGCCTCTTTTTTTATTTGCTCTGCTTTCTGCAGCTGTTCGTTTTCCCTGTAACTTTCAAGCTTATTTTTTTCAATGTCTTCTTCTACTTTTCTCTGCTTTCTTTTTTCCAAAGCTTCCTTTATTTTTCCTATCACCATTCTAAAGTGCTAATAATCAAAGAAATATTTAAACTTTGCTTTTGTGCGTACCCGCACACCAGTAGTGGGGTGCAAAGCACCCCACAGTGTTTTACGGCAACGTAA
>CEPX01415167.1_pt1 | contig 26027 bp, 32 predicted proteins | sample 361361 | NCBI WGS metagenome assembly CEPX01 (sample SAMEA2619974, study PRJEB7988) | marine metagenome | biome: marine biome (ENVO:00000447); feature: mesopelagic zone (ENVO:00000213) & marine oxygen minimum zone (ENVO:01000065); material: "saline water (ENVO:00002010), including plankton...
CGAACAGCGTTGGCTTGATATGTCTCACCAGCAGCACCTGACCCACTCAGCAACATCGAATCGTTTTCAATGACCATATCTTAACTCACGTTCAAGACCATGTTAGCGTCAATGGTTGAAGCATCCCGAACCTTGTAATCGGTTCTGTCCGTGGTGCCGCTTGCCGTAGAAGCCGTGGGCGCTTCCCCCGCCGGGAAGCTAAACGCCGAACCAAACGAAACCGTTCTGCTCCCACTCCCGTCTTGCGTTGTCCAGATGCTTCCGCCTTGGCCGGGGGATGCTGCGAGAGATGAAGGGTTGGCAATCGTGACATTCCCAGTGAGGGTGTTGATTTTGAAATTGTTGGCGTTGTTAAACGACAAGACAACTGACGAAGCATAAGAGACAGAAGCGATTTGTCCGCGCTGCGCCTTTGAAAACACGTTGTTTTCCGTCCGTTGGACAATAGATGAACCAAGAACCGCAATCCCCGCAGACGACTGAACGTAAGGAACAGCCGTCGAAGCGGTGAACTCGAAGACTTTAATCCAAGCTGCGTCCCCAGCGTTTCGGAGATTCATCACCAGCGCGGATGTATCAGCCCAAAACATCGTTTGCGTGGTAGTCCCCGGCGCGACAGTCGAAGAATTATTCGACAGAATCGCGGTCAAGGCGCTGTTCAGATCAGAACGGAAAGACGCCCCCGAAGCGTTTGCCAAATTGTAGTCGTGTTGTCCCATAATTAACTCCTTTATAAACGATACTTTCCGCCTTGTTAAGCGGCAGTTTCGGCAGCAACGCTGAGAACTGAAACTTCGATATTGAACGCTGGGTCCGAAGTTGTCAAAATGGCTTTGAATCTTACAGCCCGTGCAGTCAATTCCGCGCTTTCGAGAAGTTGCCATTCTGCCCAAGAGGGCGATCCGGCTGGGTCATCGTCGGTTTCAGACGAATAAACACGGGCGTCACAAGCACTTGTCACATCACCATCGAAGGCCGTCCAATCATCGATATTCGTAGCTCGACTGTCGATCAAATCATTGACGTTAGAAATAGAAACTCCAATGGTGGAGGTGTAGCGTTTCGAAAGCACCGAACCCCAATCGAAGGCTGCGCTAAAAACGTATGTCCCGGAAGCAACAGCCCCCCCTAGCGAATCCCAATCAGCAACCGAAGAAACGTCTGGTATTGAATCCACAAGCCCGGAACCTACCAATTTGAGAACCCCCCCGATTGCGGCAACATTCGTTGTAGAGCCGGGGAATGTTGCGTGTTCCGTGATACTTGAAGCTAAGACGAAAGGCTGCACCGTTGCCTGTTTGGTTTCCACCGTCGCAGGACTGGTGCTTTCAATGCCAGAACTGTCAACGGCCTTAACAAGATATGTTCCAGATTTAAGAGGAAGCGTTGCTACGGTTTCGGAGCCGGGGATGGCTGCTCCAATGCTGACAGCAGTTGTCCATCCGGGGCTGGAAACATCTGCATCATGGCGGAAAACATACGTCCCCCCCACGACAACATCGAGATCAGGAGAAACATCCCACCGCAACAAAGCGATGCCACCGATAGCACTGACAGTCAGGTTTTGCGGCTCTGTCGGTGGTGCTAAAAGACCGGTGATTTCTTGCCCTGTTTTAGTCGTGTAATCTGACGAAACTCCTATGAAATTTATAGACTTGACGCGGAAGTTAAAAACCCCCGGTTCGATGTCTTGAATAACCAGTTGTGTGTCACTGGTTACACTCGCCGCAGAATAGTCTTCCGTTACAACGTTTCCGTCTTTATCCTGTGTTTGTTGCCCTTCAGCTTGATACGCTATAATCGAAGCGTCGTTTGGTGCATCCCAATTAACGATTGCTCTCACCTTGACGCCAGCACTTCCACGGGTGTCATAGATTTCTTCCGTGATAGTAAGATTCTCCGGCGGCAGAACATTAAGTGGGTTTGGGAGAACGGAGGGGGGCGCAGGGTCAACTGCGGTTTCTTCACCGCTATCCCAATCGAACACCGTGCTTGCCGTTTCCGTAAAAGTCATTTGACAGCCCAGACTCTCGCCCTGTTTGGCAAGCTTCCATGAGGCGACCTTAAACACCTTGGCCGACCAGCCAAACCGCTCGTTATCAATCGACACATTGTCTCCCGCCTGAAGTTGAAGCCCTTTCAGGGTTGTAGCGGAGTTGAAAACCACCATTTGCCGGTGCTGCTCCAAGCCGATTTTTGCAAGGCGCTGTGCTGTATGCGGGCGGTTAGTATGGGGGAGAGTAAGTTCTTTGAAAACTCGCTCGTCGTTATCTTCGCCTTCATAAACAGCGTTTGTCACAGACGGATAGTCGGCTGGCTGGTCGAGATTAAGACTTGTGACGTAAATTCCCTTTACCGCGTTAAACCGGGACCGTCTGCCGGACTTCGTTTGGACGGTAATCGGGGCAATAAAATCGTTTTCATCAAGCGTAACAGTTGGGGCTCTATATGCTCCGGCGGTAAGTCTCCATGTTCCGGCGGCGTATGTAAGCGATCCGGCCATTGAGGTAAGGGCATCCGCTATCATTTTTTTTGGCGGCTGGTCTAAGGTCAGCAACCCGTTCATCGAATAGCGCGGCTCACCGGTCTTGACTATGGAAACCGTTCCCTCCCCTTGGCTTGTAAGAGATTTAGCCGTTCCGACTATGGCGTGGGCGTAAGTTGACGCAAGCGCGATGCGAGGCGTGTTTTGCCGCTGCTTGGCGATAACATAATACTGGGTTCCCGCCGTCAGACCACCAATGCTCGATGTTTGGGCGGAAACTATCACCCTATCACCAGTGAAGACTTCCAACGTCGAGCCCAACAAAGTCGCTACGTTTGAAGATGTATTGATCGGGGTCGTAGAAGCAAGTCTGGTTTCAATCCGGGATGTGCTAACGATTTCCTCACAAGTGCTTGCCGCCGCGCTTGTAAACGTATCATCGAATTCAAGACTTGTCGCACCGCCACCGCCATCAACTGTAGAAGTCGTCATGTAGTCGCGGATGATAAGGGCGGGGTTTACGGTCCATGCGGACGTTGAGGAATTGCGCGGGTCAACTACTTTCTTTCCCTTGACCCACGCCGAAATGCCGGGAATGCCCGTGGGATAGATGTCTTTATCCCATGTTAAGCGAACGTAAATTTTCGCCCGGTTGCGTTGCAGATGATTCGATGTCCACGCAGTAGTAGCACTTACCAAAGCGGGGAATGGTTGCGCCGCCCCTTCATCCCCAAGAGACTTGAAAATCCTCGCCTTGTTTGCGTAGATGCCGGTGTTGACGATTCCTGTTGTTGAATCAATTGTGTCAGATGGGATAACAGTGTCGCCAAAATAAATATCTTCGATAGCCTCTACGGGGTGTGCGGCAAGAGTGATAACTAGGTGAAGCGCGGTATTGTCGCCTGACGTTTCAACAAACGTCAGAGGCCCGGACAATCTGAATTCCCCATAAACAAGCCTGTGTGGAGTTACCGATTCCCGGAATTGTTGGATTCGTTCCCGTTGGCTAATAGCCGAGTCACGGCTTGGGGAGTCTGGAAGGTCTGGAGAAAACCAGTCAACTACTTCATCCCAGACATCAACAACAAACTCGATTACATCTTCGACAAACTCCTTTATTGGCTCGACAACTTTAGATTCAAACCAAGAAACAACATTTGAAACCCAAGAGAACATTACGTTCTTCCCCAAGGTATAGTTAATTGCTGCAAGGACGTAACGTGACTAAACCCCAAATCGCCGGAAAATTCTTTTTGCTGGTCTTCGTCGGTAAACCGCCGCTCTCTCGTTCGTTCCAAAGCTATGAGAATGTTCTCAATGTTGATCGTGACAGTGCTTGTGTCACCGTTTTCTGTAATACTCATTAAATCCATGCGGCCCTTAAAAATTTGAACCCGGTCAATGTAAACACCGCTGGAATCAACGAATCCAAGCCAGACCGTAGCCACCCGGTCTTGGTAATCTTCGTTAAGAGCGAGAGCAAGGTTGGCGGAAGAAATCCCCGTCAAGATAATAGAAGCGCCAGTGGATTTTATGGCGAGAGTTTCTTCGGCTGGGCCTATCGACATCATCGACCCCGCGCCAGTGAACACATCACCGCCGATGGTCTTGGAGCCAATTCCGCTCCAAAGTCTTACCGTTGCACTGTCAAACTCCAGTGCAACGAGCATTATAGGGCGAACGCTTGCAGACGTAATTTCCGAAACTATCGTCGAAGCGAGAACCCTTGCCATCAGAAAGCTTCAACTAAGTTGAATGAAAACCCATACATCACCGTTGACAGTTCCCACCCCGCATTCGCGCCAAGACGAAATCGTCCCACGGCACTCGCAACGGTAAGGGCATCATTATTGTCCGGGGAACTGCGAAGATCGGGCCAGATATTAAGAGTGAAATTCCCCGCCCCATCCGAAGTGACATCTTCCAAAACCATGTAAAGCCGGGACGAAGAACCCGTCCCAAGCTGAACGTAGTCGCCTTCTTTAAGATACCCGGTAGCACCGTTTGGCGCACCGTCGCAAACCAACGCAGAGCCGGTTTGACTGGCCCCGTTGACCAAGGGTGTCCCCGGTGCCGAAGATGCGCTTCCTTGGGCCGTAGAGGCGGCTGGGTCGCCAAATAAAACGGTCTTTTCCCGCCCGTTTAGCGATGTAAACCATGCTGTTACGGCCCCGGCATCTGCCCGCTCCAGCGGGGCCACTGATAATTCAGCCGTCCACCATTGACCTTGATGCGCTACGATCTGTTCCTCACCCGTGAACGGAGACTTCGAAACCCCCACCACAGAATTCGTTTTCAATGTTGCATTCTGAAATTTCATGGCTGACGGGATTGATCTTGGATATGTAATAGCCATGCTTCGTCTATCCGCTTAGGAAGTTGGGGTCACGAGCCCTACCATCCCGAACCTTCGACACCGATGCGTTTATCAATCCCGGTGAAGCTCTGCGAATACCACGTTCCACCGCCGCTTCTACTGCGCGATCCCCGTGCGATCCTCTGGCATCGATAATGATTGTAGTCCCCCCGCCACTACCGCCTCTTTGGAAAGACTCGAAATTGGATGTCACTTTTCCGCCAGCGTTGAAACTAACGACTTCCGGGCCTTTTTCACCAACGAGAACACGCTCACCTCTCGCAAACGGCCCACCTTCAGCCAACCCACTTCCGCCGGACAACGCTGCAATAGCTTCAGCCATCGTCGTCGTAGCTGCCATCCCCGCCATCGCTGGAGGTGCGTTAGCCCCGAACGTCGCAAGAGACACCAATGCCGCAGCGGGAGCCCAAGCTGTTGCGGTGGTGACTGCACCCGCCACTGAAGCCACTAGTGCCGACTTTCCCCACATTTGCGAAACAGCGTAGTTTACGGCCATCTGCACCATCATCCGCGCTAACGATTTAATTATATCTTTAACCATCCCCCTGAAGACGGCCTTGATGGTGTCTCCAAAGTTTTTTCCTTCGAACGCAGCATCTACGAGAGCATCTGTGAATTGATACATCCCTTCTCGCATAGATGAGAGCACGGCGTTGTTTTGAATAAAAGTTTCAGTGGCGTTATAAACCGCCCGCTCAAATGTTGTTTGTGAAATGGCATTTTTGTCTAAAAGCCCCCCCAACTTTGTCAATTCGGCTCTATACGTTTCAAGGGCGGTAAAATTAGCGTTAGTGACCGCATCCCCTTCTGCCATAATCTTGTGCAACGCTTGATGTTTTTCGGAAGCCTCGTAGGCTGCTATGCCAGCTTGGTTAAGCGCCCATTCATATTGCTCTAGCGTCAGGACTTCTGCTTCCAGCAGAGCTTTAAGGTCAGCCAGTGTTTCGTTGTAAACGATCATGGGGTTGTGGGCTCGGATGAGTTCTTCCCCCAACTTTTTCTGTTCTTCCGAAAGTTTCATTACCCCATCCGTAGCCTCTTTAAGTGGGTCAGGATTGATGTTGATTTCCAAAGGCCGGTCTGTAAGTTCTTTTTCCAGTTTAAGAATCTCCCCAAATGACCAGCCCGCTTTTGTGAGATAAACTGCCAGTTTATCGTACTTTACCCCCGCCAACTCCTTTGCCCATTCGTATGCTTCTTTCATCAAATCTGTCCAATGCAGCAACTTATCCGTCATAACCCCAACGAGATAAATCACAACCATCAGCATCATTCTTTTTAGTTTCAAAATGACGTAAAGCCCAGCCGCCGCCACTCTGGCAAGCGTGATCGCTTTGGCGAATTTTACAAATGCCAAAGCCCAGCCGAGTATCACATATGAACTAATGACCATTACAACTTTCTGCAAAGCCTCTTTAAGTTTGTCAGCATTGTTCCTAACGAATTCCATCGCTGGCACCAATTTATTATTGAAGGAGTCGCCAACCCGTGTCGAAAATACAAGGAATTCAGTTTTCAGTTGCTTCATACGGAACGGGATTGATCTGGCAATTTTTTCAAAAGCCACACCTGTTTCCCCAGTCCTTTCGCCCATCTTCTCCATGATGTCGGCATAATCTTCCGACGCACCGCCCATCAAAGCCAGCATCGGGACAAGTCCCTCAACGCCACCAAACAGTTGCGCCAACGAATCCGAATTGCCTTTAGTAGCGTCCTGCAGCATTTTAAGAAAACCAGTTAGCCCCTGCGTTTTCATCTGTGCCAAACTAAAGTTTATCCCCAGTTTTTCAGCTTCTTTCGAAGCCTCGGACGTAGGCTTGATGATCGCTGCCAATACGCCCTTTAACCCGGTAACGGCGATTTTTGTGGTCATTCCGCCTTTAGTTAGCGCGGCAACGGAACCAGTTAATTCTGCGAATGACACCCCGCCTTCCACAGCAAGTGGAGCGACCATGCCCAACGAACTTGAAAGCTCGCGGATAGTTGTTTTGCCCTGCTTCATCGCAACAAACATCGTGTCGGTTACATCTTCAGCCGAAGCAACGCCATCACCGTAAGCGTTCAAAATGCTTGTAAGACCATCGGCGGCGGTTGTTATGTCGGTTACGCCGCCAACCGCCAGTTTGTTTGCGGCGGTCATAATTTCGGTTTGTTTCGCAGCCGTCCCGGCTCCGGCAGAAATCACCTGATACAACGCTTTGGCTTGTTCAGTTGGGGCAGATGCGAAGGTTGATGCCATATCAAGGGATGTTTTAGTCAAAAACGCCATTTCCTGTGGCGTTGCAGCAACCAGTGTGGAAACTTCCGCCATCGCTGTTTGAAAGTCAAACGCAGCAGATGACGCCGCTTTGAACGCCGCCGCTACGGCAGTTATACCAACGAGCTTTGCGAACGAACCCCCAAGGCGACCACTACTTTTTTGGAGGTTATCGAACGACCTTGTGGTTTGTCTCGCGGACGTTTGGACTCGATTAAGGCTACGCTTAACGGTTTCAGCCCCACGCTTGGCGCGACGGGGATCAATTTCGACAACAAGGGCTGTTTCATACGCCATGCTTTTTAGACTTTCTTTCCCTTTCCGCCTTAGCTCTCATCTCATGCAAAAAAACTGCATCCATCGCCTGAATGAGATATGTTTTCTCGATCAGGTCCGTGTGCTCGAACACGCGCCCGATCTCTTTCCAATATGTCACGATTTCCGATATGGGGATAGCGCCCAAATCCATCCCTTGCGGACGGGCTGGGCTTAATGCCAAGAAGCATTCCCACACTGGAATGAGATCGGCGTAAAGTTCTGGCTTCTCTTGGAGTGCTTTCGGGGCTTCGGCTTGTTCTTCCATCCACGCGATTTGCGTTTCGCTGTATTTCAGGTGGAATTCTAAGACCCCGGTAAGTTTTTTTCCGATTCCTGCAGCAACTCCGAATGGAAGTTTTCTTCTTCCACGGCAAGTTCCACAACTTCATTGCGGAAATCGATATTCGATTCCAGCAAATCCATCGCCCGCTTTTCGGTGTATTTGAATTCTTTGCCGTTTTGTGTGAAGCCCTGCCAATCCAAAAGAATTGTTTTGGCGACCACCTCGCACAGAAGCCGTTGTTCGACTTCGGTTTCGAGAGTCCCCGCCCGTTGTTTGCGCCGATGCGCTTTGAATTTCGCATCATAGGAGCGCGTGTAGTTGGCATTACCGATCCGGGCAATTTTAATTTTACTCCCGTCCCGGTAACGGACCCACGCACCTTCCTTTTCCACTTCTGGATTAGCAAAAGCACTATTAACATCCATCCCCGTCCCTCCTTAGATCATGTTGGTAAGAAATCCATCCTGATGGTGTAAGAAAGCGTTGGGTCTTTAATGGCTTGGTAGCCCAAGTCAATGAACACATCTTCATCCTTGCCACCAGCAGTCGGATCGCCAGTTGTCGCCTTGATTTCCGGGAGACTAATCACAATCGTATTCCCATCTGTGTCCTGCATCATGTAGTCCATACTGAAGGAGGTGTGGTTAATCAGGGCTTGATAAAAGTCAATCCTGTCGAAATAGACGTTCAAGTTGCCGGTTACATCCAGACCCCCGTCAACAGGCTCCGAAGAATACTTCGACCCTATCGTGGGCCTTGGAGACATATTGTTGTTGATGTCAACGGAGAATGAGTTGATGCTCGATTGCAAGACCGCATTGTCTTTTAGAATCCGTGGCACGTTAGCGGCGGCTGTCATGGGTGTGTTGGTTCCAGCCGAAGTGACAACGGAACTGGCGACAGTTGTAGATGCCGTGAACCCTTGCTTCCCGATAAATTCGAAGGTGCCGGTTATAATTTGCGATGACGCAACAGTGAGATTCGCTGTGTTGCAACGCATCCCGGTCTGGTATTTGACAGCAGCAATGCCACCGAAATCAGTCTCAATGAAGTGGCTGACTTTCGTGGTGCCGTTAGTGAGGGTTCGCCCGGTGATGGCTGCGCTGGAATACGAAGAAGCCGTCAACGTCGTTCCAGTAACCGTGAGAACAGTCGAGGTTAGCGCGGTAATCTTCATAACATCGTCGGTTGTTTGGTTCTTCACCCACTGACCGGCAGCGAAAGATGCCACGAAATTCGTCCCGCTGGGGCCGGTAATGCTCGATGCTGCGACAACAACGGTGGAGGTCATCGCAACCGTCGCGCTGGAAATAGTCCCACGGAGCGCGTCTTCGAAAAAACCTTCGTAAGAGCTATAAATTAGCTCGAAACCAAATCCACCGGACGCGCTGTCCGACACCTCTAAAAGTGCCGTGCGCTGACGCCCAGCTTCGATTTCGTTCGAAACGATGGTTTCTTTGGCGTGAGAGAAACTTTCGTTTTGCACCCGCAACTGTGTGGAGGCGGGGTTGGAAACGGTTTCACCCCAACTGCTCTCCCGCGCATAGCGGATTGTTACTGAATTAGCGTCTGAGAATGCCATTGGCCTACTCCATTAAGAGAATTTGCTGCGGTGGTAGGCCACTGACACTACCGAATGGTGCCACCCGTCTTCAATGCCTCGTGTTGAATAAGATGGAACCCTCGTTGTTATAGTCCCGGAACTTCCGTGACTGAACTGCACATTATCAAAGATTGCGCCGATTGTATCGGCTAAATTTCGCGCCGCCCCAGTGCCGCCATCTTCAACCGTGTAAACATCGATCTGGATTATACCCGCAAACCTTTCCAATCGGCTAGACATTCCTGTGCCGATCGATTCATTAGTGCCACTACCCGACAGAATTGTGAGGGCTACCCATGAGGTTCTTTCGGGCTGCGTGAAAGGCACGTTCTCGTATTTTACGTCCGTCGCGGAATAATTCGCCCCGAAACGTCTTTCAATCGCCGCTCTTTCGTCTTCAAAGCTCACCGAACGCAGCCTCCAACTCCGTAACAATTTCCGCCAGCGAAATCCTGACCATCCCTTGTGGAGCCTGTTGGGAATGGCCGTATTCAATCGGCAGCGCGTAAGCAAGGTTGCTTGTAACAAACGAAGACTGATATGGCTCAGTGAATGTCGCTTCCACGGGACCAATTCCGGCGTTGCCCTCCGGGTTTACAAACGATGACGGGCTAGCGTCACTCACCGCCCAAGAACCACGCAACCTTCCAGTATCTACCGGCGTCCGGCGCTCGATTTTTTCTTTCAGACCAAGTGTAACCCGCCTCCGAAACTGCCCAAGATCAAGATCAACCTTGTCTGCGAAACGCCCTAAATCGGCAGTAAATTGTCTGATATTGCTTGGCATCACGTCTTCCTCACTTGCAATTCCCATAATGCTTCGGCGGGGTCTGTGTTTACGTTGACCACGCGCCAAGGAACGCCAGCGACCATTACCCGGTCTTCGATGGAAGGAGTAACCGCTGATATGGATTTCGCCGGGACCAAGGCTTTTTTGTCGGAGGGCTTAATGTTCACGCCGTCAATTTGTTTAAGAGAGAACACATCGAAAATCACCGTGACCCCCGCTACCGTCGAGTAGATAGCACCCACCGCCCCGGTGGAGGTGTTATAAGTGTTGGCGGATGTGGAAGCGATAGATTCGTAGTTGGTGGAAACGCCTACGTCACCGAACGCCGTCACTATCGTCTGGGCCGCTGATTTGAAGGTTGCTTGCAGTCCCATTTTCTAAAACTTCCATCGCTTGCCGTTGAATAATAAGAGACATTGTTGCCAATTCCGCAGCGGTGAAATTGTCATGCTCCACGGTTATCTGCCCTTGTCTGTCAACTTCAATAATGAAACGCCTCATTGTTTTTTGCCCCTGTCCTTTCCTTTATCTCGTAATTTCTACTACCCCGCCGCCAAGAGGAACGCCTAGCGGTGCTAAGAGTTTTTTCACCACGTCTGGAAGAACTGTGGCCTTGTCCGCCGTGTCCGGCGTCATGGACAAACTGCCTACTTGCAGATTTGCGAATCCCTTGCCCCCAGCGTCGGCGGTTCTGTCTGACGCCAACAGCCACTTCGCAAGTTCCGCAGTTGCGTCTTTCAGCGCTTGCGGGATGGTGGTGGACTGAACAAGAAACCCACTGCGGTCATAAATATCGAAGCGCGGGAACTCTAAAATTTGGGTGTCGTTCACTTTCCGGCCCTCGAACTTGAAATAGTTGTCGATAAGCCGGGTCGCCATCATCAAGGCGATGTCTTTGTTTCCCGAAGTCGCACCACTGAAATCCGTGCCATAGAGATGTTTTTCAATGTAAGTGTCGGCGTCCGCCTGACTGATATAAGTGTTGGAGTTCGTTTTCGCGGTGCCGTCTTCAACTACTAGTGCGGCCATAATCGAATCCTATGCTACTGCTCCCAGTTGCCCGCCGGGATGGTGCGCCCTGAAATCTTCCTCTGTCCAGCCGTGACGCTTTGCAAGGATCACAGCCATCGCATCCCCGATTGCCATTTGCATAGTCGTGGATGTCGTTGGAGCGTGGCCCCAAGCTTCATCAACTCTTGGTAACTTTATCGTTTTTGCCACCCAAGCCGCAAGGCCGGTCTGCGTTTCTTCCGAAATAAGAACAACCTTAATCCCACGTTCGCTTGCAAAATGAACCAAGGGATAGAGTTCTTGGGCCATCCCTGAACGAGAAAAAACCATCAAGGCGTCATTGTTCTTCACAAGCCCCATGTCGCCATGAGCCGCTTCAGTCGGATGAATGAAAATAGCTTGCCGCCCAAGGCTTATCATGGTGGCGGCGACTTTCCGGCAAATATAACCGGATTTCCCCACGCCCGTAAGGATAATCTTTCCTTCCACGTCGAGTAGTTCAACGGCGTCCGTGAAATTCTTATCCAATCTTGCGGCCAGCGATTGAAGCCCCTTGGCCTCTTGCTTGATGACTCTTGCGGCGTCCTTCAACATAACAACACTATCCTATCTTTTTGCAAGAAAACCAAGAGTCATCCCGTCATGCCCCGGCCTCATTTCGTAATTCTCATATTTCCCGTATTGAGTTGACCATTCCGACAATTCCCAAGCGCGGAACAAATGCTCCACCTCCGTCTTGGTGTAATGCCGGAAATGGAACGGGTGTTTTTGCTGGTTAAACTCCACCACGGCTTGATTGGGAACTGTGCCGACAAGAAGGGGGGTCGCCATATACAGCCCGCGAACCCAATCAGCATCGCTTTCGATATGCTCTATCGTTTCGATAGACACGGCAGCGTCGTAGTGCTGTTTGTGATTTACGGCTTCCATCACGTCGGCTTGGATAAAAGTCACAAACGGGTGGTTGAAAAACTTGCACCATTCCGCCGCTTCGTCGCTTCGGTCATAAGCAGTCACTTTGTATCCATACCCGGCCAATATCTGCGAACCATAAGCACAGCCACAAGCGGCATCCAAAACATGACCCCCCTTTGGGACGTGGAGTCGCAGCAATTTCCCGGCCCATTCATAACGAGCGCGGTGATTGACAGCGATCTCTTTCTGCTTAGTCCCGATTTGTCTTTCTCCCGTCGTGCTAGGCATCTTTCCCCGTTACAAACAAAAAATCCCCGTCGTGAATCTTGTGTTTCGTTTTAACGGCCTTGACGCCATCTTCCACCGACAGCACCGGCACAAGACGGGGGCGGTTATAATAAAAGGTTTCGTATCCACGTTCCATAAGCCAAATAAAAATCTCGTCCAGCGGTCCTTTTGAAAATGGCTCGTAAATCTCCACAAGCAAATTCGGGCGGCTGGTTTCGATAAGTCTTTCCCCACCCTTCAACACGTCGATTTCAGTTCCTTCCACGTCGATTTTGATAAAGCCGGGGTTGAGATTCTTAGGCAGAAAGCTATCAAGCATAACGGAGGGGACTTTAATTTTCGGCCCGCCAACTAAATCCTGAAACCCGGAATTGGACAAACGCTTGTCATCAACGTAGAAATCCACAAATCCGCAATACACGTCGCCCACGGCTCTATTGTGAGTAACTACATTGCTGAATTCTTTTTCTTTTAGAGCCAATTGCATCCAAACTTCAGGAACTGCCTCGAATGCAATCACCTCGCTACATCTGGGGGCGAAATAGTGTGTGAAATGCCCCGTAGCGGCCCCTACATCGATCACAGGGCGGTGTCTGTAAACAAACGGGTCCAAACACCCCATAATTGTAGATGCTTGCAGGTGGTCGTTTACGGGCTGAGAAAACACCCGTCGCTTAAGAACTTCGTCTGAAAGCTTGCAGTTTATCATGTCATCTTGACTTGCAAGTTTATCCGTGTGCCACTTTTGCAGAACCCGCCCCGGTGCCAGCCGAAAGTCGGCGTGAAAATCATGCAGTTCGAATCTTTCGAGAGGCGTGGGGTCAAAGCCTTGGTGATTTTCTTGCTCAACGCAGTTCCATCAGGGATCAATCTCCCGGCGATGGCATTTCCACGAAGTCGCTTGGGGAATGAGTTCATCACCCTTCTGTGTGCGGGAGTATGACAGTAATTCCCCACGGAATTCCCCCACGCAAAAATTCGCTCGAATTCGTCGTAGTCCCACGCATGAGAACCATCAATCCAACAAAAAGGCCCATCATCAATACCAACTTCGTTCAGATAAATAATAGCCTTGATGATGCTTGGTTTGGGATCGAGGTGCATGTTGATAAGATTGGTCGCTGTTTTGCAGTCCCGGTATTGCTGAAAATGGTGTCTGTCCCCCGGCATCGCACAATGAACAGTCACGTTTCTGACCCGAAGATTTCCGCCGCCTCTGAACTTCGTGGCGGCTTGTAATTGCCCAGTTTTAGTAAGAACTTCCGTCACGGCATTGATCGAGTCGGAACTGTTGTCAACGAACCCCCGGTCATAATCTGTAAGGCCGGTGGCCGGGTCTTTGTCTCGGAGCTTCAACGCTTTGTCCAAAAACAACGCTTGGAGCTTAGAAACGTCCGTCTGAGCCATATGGATACCGTTTTTTATCAGATCATCGAACGCTTTGCTGCCGGAAAGATCGGATCGCGGCTTAAACCCCTTGAAGGAGTAATACTCCCGCCCGAACTCGACAATCCGGGCCATTTGCCTTGAACGGATTTTCTTTTCGTCGGGGGAAGGGTCCATCTGTTTGTCTATGATATTGCCCAACTCCCGCATATCGGACTTGAATGCGTTCTGCTCCCTGAACAAATGGCTTGTTTTAACTTTCTCCGGGAAGCGCGGTTCTTTGTTTTCCGGGAACTCTGCGGTGTCTGGGAACTCGAAAAACATAGCTATTCCTCCAATTAAAATTTATACCCAAAAGCTTCGATGTCGGACTTGAAAAACTTTTCAATATGAGCAACGGCGGCGTCGTTGTATTGCGCCCGGTAATCCTTCGACACGCCGTCGCCAACATTCGACACACCAAGCGGCGGGACTGTGATCCCCATCGGACCCATGAAATCAGGATAATGCTTTTTGAGATTTTCAATAGTAAAAATTTTGTCCACGCGAAGCTCCCCGGCCAAATTAAACCCCCACGCCAATTGAGATTGACGGGTCAAAACGGCGTCACCCGGATGTGGCGTCTGAAGAAGCCAAGGAACGAACCCTGCCCGCGCCACCTTTTTATCCAGTTCTGTGTTCCGCGCCTTGTTCTCGTAATCCCAATCCAGCTTCCGAAGCCGATGGCGATACAGCGACACCATCCGCTCCCACGGGTTTCTCACTACCATGAAAGAGGTCATGTCCTCTATGGGGATGTTTTCCCCGGTGTCCTTGAGCAGTTCCTGAATTCGCCAATACGGGAAATGGTTGGCGTAGGCTTGGTCGCGGGGGACATTGTTGGACTTCCGCCATGTTGTGTAGATGGTATCGAAATCCTGCATATCCGGGATGGCTTTGTTGAGATTGGCGCGGATCGACGTTCCCGCATTCTTCGGGACATGAATAAACAGAAGCTTTTTTTGGAGACTGTAACAGGTCATAAGGCCGGAAACGCTCACGGTTCGTTATGGTCACGCCAGCCAGCTTTTTTAGCCCACTCCCAGTATTCTTTGGCGTAAGCCACGGTTTCGTATCCGGGAAGGTCTGGCGTTCCTCTTGTAAAATGAACATTTCTTGGTTTCAAACCGGTAGGCGACCAGCCTTCGAGCCAATTCCATTCTTCCGGCAATGAACCGATCTTTTCTGTCCAATCAAAACCGTGGAGCCATTCGCGGGGCATATAGCTCACATCATCCACGCCAATCTCTACGGCTTCTGCCTTCGGGAACAGCATGACGCTTGCCCAGTTTTTTCTTTTGTATTGTTGCTGGACAACACCGACGATTTTAGTCTTTTCTGGAGGTGTGTGGGTGTGCTTGACCACCATGACATCAAAAGCTGGGTCCGTCAGGTTAAACAAGTCTTTGATGTCTCCAAAGATCATCATGTCGGCGTCCATAAAGAGACACGGCCCCTCACGCTGCTTTTCTCTGTGGATGATTGGCGTAAGAAACCGGGTGAAGCTGAATTCGGTAGAGTGCGGACGCCCTTCGATGACATCCAGCTTTTGACCCGAAGGCTGCATGAGATACGGGCGGCGATAAAACCCTTGCCCGCGCAGTTGCCAATCGCGCAACGGGTGGATTTCCACGGTTTCGGAAGTCTGGTCAAGAATGGAAGCTTCCAACACTCTGTATGCAAGGTGATCGATAGCGTCGAAGCCGACGTAAATATGAAGGGGCATTTTCCTGTCCTTTTAGTGATTGACAACGGTGTTCAATTGTTTATACTAGTCAACATTAACAAGGGGATTGAATTATGTTTCTTGTTGCTCTCCAAAAAGCCGAAAACCAATCGGCACACCAAGTCGCGCTTTTTATGGAGCCGATTGACCACATCCCGCCGCTGCCGGTAATCGCTGCTCGCATGGCCGGTTTTGGGGCTGGATTTCTTCTCATTGTTTGGTTGTTGGGATAGGTGAATATGAAAAAACTTTTCAAAGAAGCCCTCACTTTTTTCGTTTACGGAATGTTTGCTGCAGTTGTTTATCTGTATCTGAAATTTCTAACTTGAGGGGGGGATGGCCCTGAGCAAAGCGGGAATGCACCGCGCCCCGGCCTGATAAACTGCTCGTTCCCCCAACTCCCCCGCCTTTTGGCGGGGGTTTTTTATTACCTATCCCCAAAGCCGCCTCCACGGCTCACCTGTTTCCATTTCTTCCGCCGTCCATTGCGAATATGCCAAGTCGTAAGCCCATTGCTCCCGGTCATACTTGGCGGGCTTGTGAAGCAATTCTTCGGTCAATTCAGTGTTGGCAATATCATAGACAATGCTTCCGGGGTCGAGTGCAAAAATCGGAACCCCGTCAAGCACAGCCAAGGCTGCTGTAGTTGAACTGAATGTGACGATGGCTTTCGCCCCGGCGCAGTCTTCTTCGAAAGAGGTGTCGTGTTCCGGCAAGCCGTAATCAACTTTCCCCTTCACATCCGGGTGAGGGCGGAACCGAACCGAAGCCCCTAATTGCTCGATTTTCTTGTAGGTATCTATACACCATTGAACGTGATCGGTGTGCTGGACAGATGCATCCCACGGAACCTGTCCGCAAACTAGGATATACGAGCCACCACGTCGCCAACGCTTGATTTTAACGCCGAGATTTTCCCATCGGTCTGGAGGGTTGTTTTTCGGCCCAAAATATCCCAGACCATTAAGGCCGTCGAGGGCCACCCCGTAATAGTCCGCCCGGTTGACAAACCCCCGCTCCAAAATCATCACAGGTTTCCGTTGCCGGAACCGATGCTCGTAAATTATCGCTCCACGGTTATAACTCGCCGGGACTTGGCGCTTACCAACGCCGAACACTACCGCCACATCGCAAGGTGTATATCCGTTTTTAAGCGGTAGTATCTTCGCCCCCGGAATCCCCTTGGCGAGAGCGCGAAGATGCTTGACGTGATCTTCCGGTTCTCCCGGAACGAACACGTTTACTTTGGGCAAGCTGGTTACGGTATTCATTTTTTTTGGCCTTCGGGAGTCTCGCCCACCACCCGGAAGACTGATCTTTCTCGCTCTTGGCGGCAAATCTGATGAGTTCCATTTTCAATAAGTCCTTTAATGGCTTCAACAACCTCATCCACCTTAATATCGTGCATCGCTTTCTGGCAACTCTGACAATCGTCAAAAGTGACGCCGCACCCGATTCCTTTGGAGTGGCGGATATTGATATGTTCAGTATAGCCGAAAATGTCCGGTGATGAATAGTGTCCCCATAAAACCACCGCTGGAACGTCCAAAGCCGCCGCTGCATGATGGATTCCTCCATCCGTGGTCACAACCCCCCCGGCACAAGCAACAAGCCCACACGCTTGTCTAAACGTCGGCGTTAGAACATGGTGGACATGCCTTAAAACATCTCCGTCTGAACATTGGACGAAATTTACATCTGGGAGAGCATCCACAACAGCTTGCCACCGTTCGAAGGCCCATCCCTTCTTATTGGCCCACGATTTCTTAGCGACGTGAGGCTCGATGATAAAATAAGGCCACGGGAGCCGAAGCGCGATTTCGCTCGCCGCTGATTTTTCATTCAAATCGAAATACAATTCCCCTTTGGGAGCTTTGAACCCGTCTTTCCATTTGAACTTCGTGATTCTACCCTTTCCATCGCTCACATCTTTTTGGGAATTTTCGTAATCGATATAAACCCGCTGCCCCGGATAATCGGGGATGCAAATGAGCGTTTTTGAGGGCTGGTCGGGATGAACGATGAGAGGGTTGTTCAAAAATACTTCAGACCAATACACAGACAAGCGATTGGTCGCTGGGTCGTGATATTTTTCAGGATTGCCGAACACCATTTTAGCGTCCGGGTATTGCTCGCGCAGTGCTCGCGCAAGTCCCGTCCCCATGAGATCGTCGCCGAACCCCATTTATGATCCCTGCCCTAAAGAGTTGTTACGACATAAGCTCTGCGGCGTGTGCTTTGCTTTTCGGATAAACGCCTGTTTCGCCTTTGATAAATTTTCTGGCGTCCGCCCATTTCATCGAAGTCCAGTCTTCTTTCGGTTCTGGTGCCGGTTTTTCAGCTACGGGTGTATTTGGGGCAACGGAAACGTCAGAAATGTTCATGTCTTCGACGGAACGCGATTCAACAATCTTCCAATCCTTGTCACGCGCCGGGTCATAGTCACTCGCATTGCGAATCACCACTTGCCTCGTTTTAGTGTTTCTAAGTTCTACAGTTGCGACTCTCGCCATGTTTTTCTCCACGTTTGGAGCGTTCAGTCTGGGTTATCGTAAATCCCGGTGTCCCAAAAGTAAAGGCTCCGCAAAACCCCCGGAGCCCTTACCCCCGCTGGAAGGGGACAGGGAAACTGACCAACCAGCGTATTCTGGGGCAGGGCAATTACCCCAGAGGTTTCCCAACGGGCGCAGTCACAGGCGGCTTAATTTTCACCCCACCGACTTGAACCGCCCTTTGCTCAAAAGCCCGTTGTTTGTCCCCAGACCACGCTTGACGCGCAGAGTCTTCACGCCGAAATTTTTCGATGTTTGATTGTTTCTTGGAAAACTCTACTTCCGCATCCGTGGCATCGCCTTGTTGGATGTAAACCACTTTCCAATCAAACCACTTCGCAATGTCGCGGGCGTAATCAGTCTGGTTGAGTTTAACAACCCGCCCGGTGCGCTTATGGCGAAGCTTTATTGTTGGTAGTTTGGACATACGGCGACTCTCTACGAAAGACGGCCCGGAACAAATCAGTATTTCCGGGCCGATTTACATTCCTTCAAGAGAGATTAACCGGCGATGCGGCAAGCCAACTCAGGCCGAACCAGTTTCGCTCCATAAAGAACATCGAACTGCCAAGCACTTTGTTTGTGTTGGCGGACGACTTCAAGCCGTAGCGTAAGGCCGGTCTGATTGTCCACAAGGGCCGACTGCGGGTTCCCACCAGTAAGTGCGCCAACGGAATCCTGTAGTGGGCGGGTGACGTAAGCGAAGGCGTTCCGCTGGAACGCGAGATTAACCACATGGGTCGCTTTCATGGTGATGGCCGAAGTCGCAGACGCGATAACCTTCAAAGCCGGATCAACAGTGACGTTGACACCAGTGGAAGTAATGTTAGCCGATGAAGTGGCTACATATGTCTGCGAATCACCAGCAATGGTGAACACATCACCAAGCACGACAGTTTTTGTGCCGACGCCCGACTTGAATTGCAGCGTCGAAACGCCAATAGCCGTAGTGGACCCAACGGTAATTGAAGCCGAAGCCGTGCCACCTGTATGAGTGTTCACGTTCTGGCTCATGTAATGATCCATGCCAAACTTCCGGCCAACTTCGCCTTCGATCTTCACCGCAGTATCACCAGACTTTTCGATGTCTGAATAAGCGGTGAGTTGCAAGGCCTGAGATTCGGCAGTTGGGTCCATGACGATCCTTCTGTCGTTCATGGGCGCAAGCTGATCGTTGAGAACCTTGCGAGCATTGGTTGCGGTAGCAACCGTGGAAAAAGGAGTTGTGGCGGCTGTGCCAACATAGCCATAGATCCCAGTGTATTGGGAGTGGATATAATTATCGATATTGTTGGCAAGAGCGCGAGCCGCTTCAGAAGTCTGCATTGGCACGAAATGACGATTGCGGTCAATTTCGGCCATTTCCTTGTCCGTCAAGTGGAAATCAGTCATCTTCCATTGATCGAGACTGATCTGGACGAGGCCCGGAACCTTATCGGCTGGGCTTTTCAGAACATTACTGACGGCCACGGTGGAGACAGCTTGTGTTTTCGGCGTCGGAACATCAATCGTGTTCCCTTGCTGTGCTCCGGTAGCAGAATAATCGACATTAGTAAGGCGCGGCATAACCGCAGCTTCACGAAGTGTGACAAGACCCTGCGCGAGAATCTTATCAAGAATGCTAGTGATGGTATTCGCCATAGGACGATCTCCCGTTCAGGTTGTTGCCTCTGCGGGCCACTGACCCTTCACGGTAAGACCACTGATCGTCCCATGCGTAAAGCGGATATTACGTCACCAAGGATTAGCGGTCAAGCGTCACATCACCACTTGCAAGAGCCGCGATATTATCTCCCGCCGCTTCCAAGGAAATTTTCTTCCCGCCGACCAAGTCACCACGCGAATCGCTTCCGGTGGCACCACCGCCTTTATTTGGCTCGAACAGATGTGGCACATCGCTTGACAATGTTTCAACCCATTCTTCGATTGTTAGCGGTTCGCCGGATTTACCGTAAAATGCTTCTTCGCCGTCCATAGCAACAGGCCTCCCCTCCACCAACCCCCACGTTCCCTTGGCCCGGTTTTCAATATCGGGAAGCGCTTCTTTCCGCGCCCCCTTTTCCAAAGCGGCAGATTTAATTGCATCGTGAATCTTCACGGCGGACAATTCCCCGGTAAGCGATTGATTCCCGGATGTCAATTCCGCAATAACCTTGTCTTTGGCTTCTAGCTGCTTTTCAAAGACCGTTTTCATTTTAGCGGTTTTCTTTTCGAGCAGTTCTTCCACTTTCCCGGCGTCCATCATTTCCTTTTCACCCGCCTTTTCCGCAGTTTCTATCGCATCGTGGGCGGCTTTCGGATCAATATCCCCATATTGGGTTTTGAGTTCATCAAGAGCCTTTTCAGCAGCAATTCGTTTTTTATCAACGTCATTCGCAGTCTTGCGAATAGTAGTCACGCCCGGATGCTCTTTGATCTGAGCAAAATCCAATTCGAAACCATCACCACTTTTCGCTTTCACATAAGCGTCCCGCAGTTCGTCGGGGACATCGCTAAGTGCATCGATTTTCAATTGTAGGGCCATTTAAGACACTCCTTACTTGACCTTGACGATTTCTTCCAAAAATTGATCGTCACGTTTCGATAATGCCACAGCGAGACTATCGCCAAGCACGGTGACTTCGCCAGCCTTAATTTTTTTCGCCACGTCCGCCGCCGACGCAAGTTGGTCCGGCTTTGTAAACCACGGCGTTCCGTCCACTTCACCTTGGTCAGTCATATATTGGTCGTCGTGCGTGGCAACTTGAACGAGATCAGAATAATGCGAGCCGCCTTCTTTACGCCAACCAAAATCTGTCCCCGCCATGATTATTTCATGGAAGCCCATATATTTCGCAAGCGCAAGGGCGCGGTTTGAGACTGTAAACCCACCACACATCACGTCTGCATAGCCTTCGAACAACTCTTTGTAAATCTCGACTTCTTGTTTGACCATCGAAATGATGGGGCAGACTTCAAGGCCTTCGTTCATGGTCGTGAGAACAAACTCGCCTTCAACCACGGCGAAATCATCTTCCCCCACTTGGACAAGCATCCCCTTGTCAAAGGTTGGAGCGCCTTGCCCACACGCTGAATGAAACACGTTGATTTGACACTCGCCCTCCAGCAGATAATCAAAAAATTCTGGGTTGCATGAACTCGCCACGCAATAAATCACATCCGGTTCCCGTGGCGTCCGTTTGCATTGTCTTTCGCCACCGGGGTCCATCGACACGGCGTAAGAAACTTTCACCCCCTTCATCTTCAAGAACTTAATCGATTCTTTCAACGCGATGACGGTGTGGGTCTTTGCGTAAGTCTTAATCTGGCGCATCACGGTCTTGTTTTTAATCGTGGAGCCGGTGCTGACAATGATGCAGTTTTCCCCGGCGCAGCAATCCTTCTCCACCACCGGCAACCCAAGGCTGGCCGAATACTCAATAAACGGCATTAAATCAGGCGCGTCATGCGGTCTTTCAAACTTGATTGCCTGAACCATATTTCCCTGTCTCTGACGTTAAACAGCTTTCATAAAAGCTTCTTCATTTTTACGACGAATCTCATCAAGCGTAAGACCCCGCCCTGTGGTTGGTTCCACAAATCGATCCAGACTCAACCCGCCATCCCTAAATAAATTGGCTCTGGTTGGGCCAAGCACTTCGTTTTGAAATCTTTTCGGCTGGCGTTTCAACCAATCTTGATACGTTATATCCCCCGGCACTTGCCCGTTCATGGAAGCACGAGCGTTGCGTTTGATACCAGAAATTGCAGTTCCGTCGAATCCTTGTTCCCGCAGATTTTTTCTAAACAACTTGTCGATGTCTCCGGCCCCCCGGCCCGGACGCAGCGCACCCGGTTTCGCCAATTCTTCCCATGATTTGAGAACCGGCGTCATAATCGAGCGACAATTTGGGTGGGCTGGCGGGCGCGGCCCCGTGTTTATTGGATAAACCTTCCCATCCCGCGCTCGACAAATAAAGGAAGTCCGGCCATCAAGGGTCGCCGTCCACCGCACTTCGTCCACAAGATCACTATTGGCTTTGTAAAGTTCATTGCGAGCTTGGTTCGCTACATGATTAACGTGCGTCCGCACCAATGCTTCGGCTGACCTACGAGTAACATTTTCCGACGCCCGAAACCGCCGAACTATGCCTTGAATTCCATCGCCTTCAATGACGCCCAGATTAACGGCACTTTCCAACCTACCCAACCGATCCCGGCCCAGCCGGGTGAACCATGAACGAAGCGTTTGCGCCCCGACAGCACGTTTTGCCACCAAAACCCGGAGTTCTTCCGGCGGTGGCCGGAAATTATTAAGATCAACCCCCACGGCTTCTGTAAGCCGTCTATCTGCAATATCCACTTCTTGCCGCGCCAAAGCCCGCAAATCGCCAGCCGTTGTTCTATGCATGGCGTTTACTAAATCCCGGTTTTGCTCCCGAACGGATTGGAGAATAGCCTCAAGCCGTTTCGTTCCCAACGAAGCAGCAGCAGCGGGGCCAAGTCGGGCTACCCGTTGTGCAATACGCTCGACCAAATCAGCTTCGGCTTTGTCGAGCATCTTGGTAATCTTACGGGCAGAACCGCCACCAAAGCGCGTTAAGAAAACTTGGTTACGGTTGGCTGCGTCAAATAAAGCTTCATTCGTTGTCGGCATCGTTAGGCGGTTCTTCGTTATCAGGCGGCTGTTCGTTATTCATGCTTTTGGTGAACGCATCCGCGCCGGAGTCAATATCGGCAAGCCAGTCTTTCATCGTCCAGCCATCTGGAATTCGTTCACCATCTTTAAGCGCTTTGAAGAATACTTCGGGACCGATGGTGCCGCTTTGGAAGGCAGATACGATTTGCACAAGTTCAGCGCCGGTAAGTTGCAGACTGGTGAAGTCTTTGTTCAATTCGACGGTCACTTCCGGCTCATCCACACCGTTCCACCACGTTATTGTTTCGAGAACATCTTTAAGACCGCGACCAACGGTGTCCGCAATAGAACCAAGCAAACTGTTTTCGCCTCTATGCCGCATCGCCATCGTCGCCGCAGCTTCAACCCCGGATTTTTGGTCTTCCAGAATTCTCGCGCCTAAAACAGCCATTCGCTGTTCTTTGGATTCCATCAACCCCTTCAACAGCCCCATCCCTTCGCCACTAACCGTTAGAACGAACGCATTGCCGCCTTCGTCAAGAACCAGCGCCTTACGGGAGCCTACCGTGAATTCTGTCGGTGCGTCTTCGCCTTGCACACGGCCAGCGATGACATACATCGGAAGCCCTGTGTAATAAGCCCCTTCTTCCAATTCTGCCGAAGTCCGATAATGGCTTAGATTGGTGTCCACCAAATCCAGAACGGGAGGCTTTTGGACATCGGGCGATAAATTAGTCGGCCCAAAAAAGACGAATGGGATTTTTTCAAGCGGTTCACCTCTGCGAAGCGGAACCGTCTGGCCTGTTTGGACGATAGTTTCGTTGCCTTTAGAATCCTTTTCTTTTTCGAATAACGTCTGGACGTAAATGTCCCTTCCAATAAACGAGTTCTCATCGTCGCGCCCTAAATGAAGACACCGGTAGCGTTCGCGCAATTCTGCAACGAACGGATCATCATCTTTAGGAACAACCTTGAATTCACGCAAAACGACAAGCGTTAAAACCGGCTCTCTATCAAGATAGGCAACCCGCCAATTCAATATATTCTCAGCAGTATAGCCCGCCGCAAACGGAGGGTTGTCAGCGTCAGCCGTCGCTGCCACATCCACTAAAACCCCATACCGGCCCAAGATAAGCGTTTCCCGTCCTACTGTTTTAGCGAATGTAACAAAATCCGTCCCGCCAATTGTCAAACTTTCGAGAAAATCTTCTTGGCCCTCTGGAACGACAATGTTTGGCTCTTTACGAAAGACCGCTCCAAGCAAGCCATCAACTGTGCGCCCTGTGGCTGGGTAAAACTCAGCCCGTTGTTTGTAACCAGCGTAGTCATCGCTGTCATGCCCTTTGGGCTTGGGAAGATATGCCCCGCCAGCGTTTTTAATTTCATCTGACCCTGCGATGGTGTCCCTGATTCGGGACCATTTATCTTCGTGCTTGGAATAATCTGAGTGGGGTGAACATACGGGCATGTTAAATTCTCACATGAAGTGTTGCTATTCCGCTGCCCTGTAACATTAGTTCAGTTACGGCCCACACTATCGCATCAAGCCTATTGGGGGAAGCCATTCCTGTGTTTGGTTCCCAAGTGCAGAGTTCGTCTTCGGCTTGGCCGAATGTCCCGACGTGATGCACCCGCTTTTGTTCATACAACGCCGCCACCGGCTCTGCCCTTGCTTGCTTACCTCGTGACGCATGGAGTTTTTTATAAGATATGTCAGACTTAACTTGCCGAAGCCCCATTTCGATCCAATCGCCGCCGTTGTTTGCTTCGGCCACTATTCTATCTGCATCCCACAGAGAATAAGCATTGACGGCTTTCACGCAAGTTTGATGTGGAGACAGGCTTCCCGATAAATCTTCAAAAATATAACAATGGTCGTTTTCCCCTAGCCCCGCCACGAACATTCCGACTTCATCCGCCTCATCACTTTTTGTCGCTGACGGATCAATAGCAACAATGACACGCTTCATTTTAGGATAGTCTTTGACGCGAGTTTCATCCAAATAAAACCGCTTCCAAAGCGCCCCCTCTACATCATCAAGCAGTTCAGCATATAATTCTTGGCGACCCAGCCGGGTGTCTTCATATTTTTCCTTCAGTTTTTTGATGGCCTTGGGGGCAAGGTTGGCTTCGTTTTCAAAAGTGCTTCCGGTCACAACTTTGGTCCCCGGATCATTTACTAACTCACGGATGATAGGTGTCGGCCTTGGTGTGGTGGTGACAACCGCTTGCGGGTATCGGCCAAGCCGTAACCCGAACTGCAACTGGTCCCACGCTTCCGAATATCGCCAAGCCGCCAATTCGTCTGCCCACGCTCTATGAAACTGTGGCCCGCGCAATCTGTTTGGTTCGATGGCAGCGAACCCTTGGATAAGAGAGCCGTTAGCGAACCGAAGCTCATTCGTCCCCATGTTGTAAGCTTTCCCGTGACCACTCCAAAGGCTCTCTTGCGGAACAATGGTGTTGATCCCACTAGGCCCATCGAAACAGACCCGACGCAAATCCCCCGCTGTGGGAGCGACAACTGCATAAATAATGTTGTCGTGTGTGAGGCAATACTGAACAGCGTCGTGTGCCCCGGTAAAGGTTTTACCCCAACCTCTCCCCGCCAATATCAACCAAGTTTCCCAATCGAAGCCTTTCGGGGCAAGCTGCTTATCTCTCGCGTTCCCATACCACGTCGCGATTTTACCCGCCGCTCTTGCATGATTCGTCCCTAAGTTTTCGAAGATGTTCGACTGCTTCTCTGAGTTCTTCGGTTGAAGATTTACTGTCTGTGACATTCACCGCTTCCGTATAAGTTCCGGTAGATAGCCGCCCAACCTTTTGGACCGACGCTAATGCGTTGGCTAGCATCGTGAGTTGGGTTGGAGAAAGTGGATTGAAAAGGGGATCGCTGTGGTTCTTTTCGCGTCTTCGCGCTTCAGCGTTACTGATGTATCGAGCCACCTGTGTGTTGAGCCCCCTCGCCAGACCCAAACAAATGCTATCGAAAGTCACCGCTTGCGCGACTATTTCTTTAAGACGTTTTTCATCCGCTTCACGCTGCAGCCGCTCGTTGAATTCTTCGCGCTGCTTACCCCACTCACCGTCACGGCATCGCCGCTCTAAAGTTCGAATGGGAACATTGAAATCAGCGGCGAGCGTATCGAGGGCTGAGTGAACACGTTTTCCGTCATTATTTTCAACGCCGTGAACGTAAGCTTCTCGAATTTCTTCCGTCAAAGCCGGGGTAAGTTTGTTCTTTTTGGCGGCAATTTTCTTTTTAGACGCCACTGATGCACTCCGTAATTTGCCCTTCGCCACTGACGAAATGCAGACATAGCACAGGGTTGTGAAAAATAAAAGCACCCTCCAAAAACCTCAAGCCCCCACATCT
>CEPX01415166.1_pt1 | contig 26025 bp, 31 predicted proteins | sample 361361 | NCBI WGS metagenome assembly CEPX01 (sample SAMEA2619974, study PRJEB7988) | marine metagenome | biome: marine biome (ENVO:00000447); feature: mesopelagic zone (ENVO:00000213) & marine oxygen minimum zone (ENVO:01000065); material: "saline water (ENVO:00002010), including plankton...
AGATATCTGAAGGGGTGCTCTCCACAACAACACATCCAAGCTCTTCTTTAATTTTGGTAGTGTTTCCAGTTCTAAATAATACTACAGGGATTTGGGCGGTAGAATTCTCACAAGAGATCACAGGAAAACCGTGCTCATTTTCTTCAATAAACCCTTGGCGAACAAAGGTCCCGTACCTCTCCAAGACTAGTTGCATTTGATGTTGTGCAAGTGCAATTCCAGGGATATTAGTGTCATTCAAATCAGAAGTTAAATCTATCTCCACCAGAGATTTCAAGAGTTCCAAAGGGTTGCCCTCTATTTGAACTAATTGAGTTTCTGAAGGTAAGAAATTAAATGCTGCCTGTTGTCCCTCTATATTTGCAATCCAGAGATTATTAACAGAGTCAAACCTGAATTTAACTCCGTTTTCTTTTTCAGTAACAGTCCTACCTGGAGAGTATAACCCGGACAGAATAAAACCAAAACTCAATCCCAACACTAATAGGGACATAAAAATAGTTACTAGTGTTTTTTTGATTTTTCCTCCCATTTCTTAAGGATTGGAACAATAATTTAAAAATTTTTGCAATACCATCAAAATCTTTAAATATCTGGTTTCAGAGAAAACATATAAATATGGCTTTTATAGGTAAAAAAGGAGTGTCTCCATTAATCGCAACTATAATCTTAGTAGTATTTGCCGTCACCCTTGCCTCAGTAGTAATCAATTGGGGGTTTAATATAGAGTTAGATTCAGAACCTTCCAATTGTAAATCTGTGAGATTTACTATGAGATCCACAGGAAGCTCAGACGTTTGTCTAACCTCTAACAAAGGAAAAGGGTATTTGAATTTTATAATAGACAATACAGGAACAACAGAAATCACTGGGTTTGATATTTGGATGATTGGAAATTCTGGAACAAAACTCTCTAGTCTCGATAATTTAAAAATAGAACCCAGCACATTGTTATTCTACAAAGAAAACACAACAGAATATGATAATGTAAAATATGGTTCCATTAAACAAGTCCACCTCATCCCAAAAATTGGCTCAAGTACTGCCACAGTGTGTCCAAAAAAGGTAGTCAAAGCAAAAACTCCGAGCCTATGTAAAACTTAATGATATCCTCAAAAAAAAGCCAATTAGAACTTCTAGGCCTAGCAATTGTGATAGTATTAATCCTCATTGCAATAATATTCATTGCAAAATTCTTCTTACTAAAACCCCCTTCACAAATCAGAAAAGATTTCGTGAAATCAGAATTAGCAGAAAGTATGGTCCAGGCAATGTTAGATACAAACATTGAAGGGGCCGGTTGTGATTATTTAGACTATGGAGATTTGATTATAGATTGCGCAGGGCAAGATGGAAATATTTGCAACTCTCAGTCGTCCTGTGGTAGATTAAAGGATTCGCTCCTTGAAAATCTTTTTGCAAATACACTAGAACACTGGAATGTCAACTACCAGTTGATCGTTGCCACAAACGGAGCTGACATTTCCGACAAGAACTTTAGAAAAGTAGACAAAACAAATATCGTCGGCGGGCCTGCCTGCTTAGACAACTCCCAAGTACAAAGAAAGGGTGCTGAATTTATATTACCTACAAGAACCCCTGGGGTGGAAGCTCAGATATTGCTCCTGTTGTGTTAACCCTTGCCGAACTTCAAAATTTTCACTGCCCTAGTTTTTGTGTTTACAACTGGCACCCTACTAGGTTCTGGATTATGGCCCACCTTTTCCTGAAACGAAGTTTTAGATTGCCAACAGCTCCCACAAACCAAGGTAACTTTCCTATAATTTGCCACTATAGATTTATGAATATGCCCACTAACTAAAAAATCAGGTACTGAATCAATCACTAAAAAATCGTCCCCAGAAGGAACATAGGGTGCAGAAGTGTGAGTAGGTGCTAAATGTCTACGCTTTAACAAAAATTCCATAATCAAATCTGCCCTATCATAACCCCCCTTGTTTCTCAAAGATTCCACTTCACGAACATAATGGTCAAATGAAGCTCCATGATACATCAACACATCAAAACCAGAAAAATCAGATGTCGCCCCCAAATTAACAGTTGCAGGATTTGAAACCAATATAACATTAGGCAATTCCAAAAACGGCTTTGCAAATCCAGCCCTCAAAACCGGTTGAGGTTCTCCCAACCTCATAGCATCGTGATTTCCAAAACATATAATGATCTGAATATGTTGAGGGATTTTGGCCAACAACTTAGCACATTCAACATATTGTTGATAAATATCCTTGATGGCCAATTCTTCGTCTTGCCCAGGATAAATTCCAACCCCATCCACCAAATCTCCTGAAACAACAATATATTTTAAGTTTTTAGCTACATGTTTCTGACCCTCACTCCCTACACCACCATTAGTCCAATTTAGAAATCGGTCAAAATCTTCAGGCAAAAACTGGGCAGACCCTACATGGATGTCTGAGATGAACGCAATAAATTCTTCTTTTTTAGATCTTTTAATTTCAGATCCTGCAGGGACGTCGGGCCAAATAATTTTATTTACAAATACAATATCTTCTGTAGAAGCCCCAACTATGCCTACAACCTCATCCAACACCAATTCTTTCGCATGTGCAAAAATATCCTTCCGACCCTTGCTAACTATTGCACGTATCTGCCCAGTAGAGTCTTCAAGTACGACCACTAAGTTCTTATTTTTAGTATATTTTATTTCTGAAACCGTCCCGATAAATGAAACGTCCCCCTTCCCTTTCCTAGCCAATATTTTATTGATCGAAGATAATGACCTCAACTCTACCCTCTGAGAAAGGATTTTTTCTATTTGGTTGTGCCTCTTATTAAAATGATCAACAAAATCATCAAGGGTCTTCTTGGTAGAATTCAATTTGTAGTGGTTTTTAACTGATACTCCAAGGTGCTCAGCAGAAGTATCGACTTCAGAAACAATCCGATTTTCAGTAGTTACTAATGTTTTAAATTTCTCATAAGGTTTAGTATTGCCCTTTTCAGATAATGTCTTTGTTTTCTCCAGTTCTACCCAATTTATATCGCCCTTGCCCTGTTTAGATAATTTCCCAGACTCTTGATCCAATACAAGCAATCCGCTCCCTTCTTTCTTAGTTATGTCATTATATATCGAATCGAGTTGTTGTGGGTCGTTGATCTTCTCAACAATATCGGAACTTAACAATACGCCCTTCTTAAGAAAATGTTCCACTACTTTCTTCTTCCGTTCAAGATTGTTTTCAGACATATTACCAATTTAATTCTTTTTTTAAAAAATCCCTCACATTCCCTAGTGTTTCTTCAGACATCCCCACAGAAATCTCTTTAGTCCGCCCATACCTGCCCTTAGAGATTAAGGTTGCATTAACAACACCCAACATATCAAACTCAGCTATTATATCGGAAATCCTCCTTTGCGTCAGTGTCCGAACATTTGAATTTGTACACCTATTACGATATAACGTATAAACATCACCTGTAAATGTCTTCTTGCCACCCTCACAAAGATTAAGTATAGAATTCAAAACGAAATGGTATTGTTTAGGTTGTGTTGCAACCAGATCATAAAGTGTGTCCCGATCTATCTTCTTTTCGGCTTGATCTATATGGCACAATGCTACACTCTTAGATTCCTCCCGTTCTGCAACCTCTCCAGCCACCCTAAGTAGTTCCAATGCTCTCCGTGCATCCCCATGCTCCCTTGCAGCATAAGCAGCACACTTCTCAACAACCCCTTGTTCAAGTACACCCTCCCCAAAAGCAATATCTGCCCTTGCCCTAAGTATGTCTTGTATTTGAAGTGCATTATAAGGTGGGAAGATAACTTCCTCCTCAGAAAGTGAGCTTTTCACCCTAGGATCTAGTTGGGTTGGGAACGTTACATCATTAGAAACACCCACCAAGGAAACCTGTGCTTCGGTATTTTCAGGAAGCCTAGTTAAATTATAAAGAAACCCGTCGCCCGCCTTTTTCACCAAATAATCAATCTCATCTAAAACCAACAAAGTAACACCACCAAACCCAGTCAAAGTACCATAAAACAGCCTATATAGCTCCTCAGTAGGCAACCCTGTAACTGGGACAGATATCCCAAACTCCCTAAGTAGTTGGGCTATCAACCTATATTCAGTATCTGCCGCCCGTTTCAATTTACAGTTCAGATATACTACCTTTAGATTGATGTTTTTCTTTTCCGCAGTACTGTTCAACTCATCTAAAACAAATTTAGCAGTCAAAGTCTTCCCAGTCCCAGTCTTCCCATAAACAAAAACATTAGATGCCTTCTCCCCTTTCAGTACAGGAACCAAAATATTGGCGATCTGTTTTACTTCGGCTTCCCTATGGAGAATTTCCGATGGAGAATATCCTGCCTGTAATACTTTCTTTTTGGTAAAAATCCCATCCCTCCCAAGGTAATCTTCAAAAAATCCATCTAACATCCCACAAACCATAATAAATTCCAAAAGAAACAAAGGTATTTAAAAATTTCCATATTATATATGTAAATAATAAACCACTTGTTTTTTTTTGAAGACCCCCTCATTTCTACTGGAGATTTTTTGTTTTTTGGGAACACCTCCTCACTCAACCAATTATCGGCCTTTTTTTGTTTTTCATGTAATATAGAGTATATTGATTATTTTTCTGTTTTTCCTTTATATTAATATATAATATAATAATAATATAATATATAATAATATATTTTCCATATAGAAACAATATAATAATAATAATAAAAATAAAAAACATTTATCATATACAATAAACCAATAACAAAACAAAAAAAAAACACCACATCACACAAAAACCAAATACTCCATAAGAAATCAAGGGGACTTTGCTATAAAACCCCACCAAAAACAACAACCCTTTTAAATGAATAAATTTTTCCATAGTATATGGCAGAAAATAAGTTTTTAGTTCCACCGGACACTTACCTTAAATCTGGAATTCATATAGGAACAAAATTCAAAACGAAATTTATGGAACCCTTCATCTACAAAACTAGGAACGATGGACTTTCTGTATTGAACTTACAAGAGATAGATGGTAGGATCAAACTTACTGCAGACTTTATTTCTAACTACCTTCCTGAAGAGATTATGGTTGTAAGTAGGAGGGAAAACGGATGGAAACCAGTAACTGCATTTGGAAATGCAATAGGGTGTCGGTTTCTTGCTGGGAGGTATGAGCCAGGCCTATTAACAAACCCAGGATTAGAAACATATACAGAAATCAAACTATTGATAGTATCTGATGCGTGGCCTGATCGGAATGTTGTGTTGGATGCAGTTAAGGCAGGGGTTCCTGTCGTTTCATTATGTGATACAAACAATCAAACAAATTTTGTAGACTTAGTTATCCCTTGCAATAACAAAGGGAAGAAAAGCCTAGGTCTTACATTCTACCTTTTAGCTAGGGAATATTTAAAAAACAGAAAAACAATTTCTAATTACGAAGAATTCAAACCAACACCTGAAGAATTTACAGAAGAATAAAAAAAAATTAAATATCTTTTAACCCATCAGTTTCAACATAGAAGCTAGCCTCACCTTCTGGCATGTTCGGACTATCTATCAACTTTGCAACTCTTGCACCTTTTTTACCTTTTCTTAGGTAAGTCCTAAAGGTGCTTGCATGAGCTACTACGTGGCCACCTATTGCTTGGGTCGGGTCTCCGAAGAACATATCTGGCTTAGCCATAACTTGGTTAGTCACATATATGCAGATGTTATTCAAGTCTGCAAGCTTCAACAAGGCGTGCATATGTCTGTTCAGTTTTTGTTGCCTCTCGGCTAACGTGCCTCTACCTATGAATTCGGCCCTGAAATGAGCAGTCAATGAATCTACAACCACTAACTTTACATCCAACCCTTTTTTCTTTATCAGATCCTCTACCTTTTCAACAAGCAACATTTGATGGTCTGAATTATATGCCCTAGCAACTTTGATTTTTTTCAATGCTTCGTCCGGATCTACTTGGGCGCCCTTTGCAAGTTCGATAATTCTTTCAGGCCTAAATGTGTTTTCTGTATCGATATAAACTGCAACTGCACCTTCCTTGATCTTCTGCACATTAACTGCCAATATGTGCCCTATTTGGGTTTTCCCACTTCCAAACTCTCCAAAACACTCACTAATTGCACCCGTTTCAAATCCACCACCTACGAGCTCATCAAACGCAACACTACCTGTTGACAATTTCAGGACGTCTTGCCTCTTCAACATCATATCCTCTCCAGATACAAACTCCATTTCTAAAGAAGACCTAGCAACTGCGATGATCTTTTTTGCAACAGCAGCCCCCATTCCAGTAGAATCTACCAATTCTGCAGGCGTAGCAACAGCAATACTAGTTAAATCACCATAACCTGCAGCAGCAAGTTTTTCAGCAGTTGCTGCACCCACACCAGGTAATGTGTATATACTTTGTTCTTTCTTCTCATTAGAATTTTCTCCTATATTGTTTTCATCCATATTATTTTCCATAACTACTTCTTGTTCCATTGTATTTTCCCTCCTTATTTAGTTTTTTCTAATAAAAAACAAAAATCAAATGGCAACACTTGCGCCAATGTTTGATTCTGAATTCATTATTATATATTCATAGGCTTTTTGTAACACTACAGAAACCTTTGGCAAATCATTAGTTCTTAATGAGCTTGTATTGTGCCATTCACCTTCACTATCTTGGTATCCCCTTTGCAAAGAAACAGTCCTAAACGAAACTTCAGTTCCCTTTTTACTCTTACCAGCATTTTGCCACACTGTAACACTTATAGTTCCAGCTCTGAATTTCTTCTCAGGGGCGCCGCCTCTACTTACTATATCTTTTTGTTCTGTTTTTTCCATTCTTACCACCTCTGGCTATTCGCTTTTTATTTCAACTCCTCATTGGAGTGAGGTTGCAAGTCGACTCACAACAATTTAGAAATCAGAATCTCCTTATATAGCCTGCCTGGGCGAATGTCCAGTGTCCAGTGCTTATTTTCAATATAGAAAATAAACAATTCACTAGTAATCCAATTTCCAATAGAAATCAAGGTTACTTAATTTAATGTTTAATTAACTTAAACAATCCATCTAAAAATAACACTGTGCCTAGAATTGCAACAACAACCTGGTAATATGGGATTATATTTAGAAAACCCAACAACTTACCAACAAAACCTCCAATTATATTTAATACAGGTATGTAATTCAATAAGATAATCAAGAAAGCCAGCCCAATCCAAAATTCAATAAATGCAATAAATTTATGATAAATGCTCATTTTAACTTTCTAATCTCTTTAATTCTTCTTCAGGGTTTGGATTGACATCAACTTCATTCGCAACAAATTCAATCCTATCAAACATCTCATTTTTATTTACACGACCTTCTACTTTAATTATCTTTCCCTGAATTCCATCTCTAGATTCCAGAAACTTGGAGGGGTCTTCTTTCATCATAAGCAGATCTTCTGGTTTTTTATTCAATAACTTTTCCACACCTTCCCTAAAAAACGCAGCCCGTATAGTTTCAGTCCCATCGTCTATTACTGCATTCAAGACATAAGAAAAATTAGGGGCAACTGCGTTGTGAGTATTACACATAAAATTACCTTCAGAAGGCCTTGCCCGCTTTCCACATTCTGGACAAACTTCATAAAATCGGGGCTCAAACACTTGGACCACTGTACCTAGAATCTCGACACCACCGTCTCCTTCTTTTAAATCTTTAATGAGTTTCCTAGTTTTTGTAATCTTTACAGTCGCTTCCACAACTTCCCCTTCGGGGTTGATTATAAATTGTGCCCGATCATTCAATTGTATTTCTTTCCCCCCTTGATTTGCCCTAACATACCCTCCTAAGACCTTAACAACATCATTTACCTTAACCTTGGCTAAGTTGTCTGTTTGATCCCCCCACAACACAACCCGGATATTTTCTGTTTCATCACCAATTATCAGAGAACCCACCTTTCCACTTCTTTCTCCTGAATTAAATTCCCTAACCTCATATAATTGCAAAACCTTGCCCAAAACTTCAACATCTCGCATACCTACTAACACATTTTTTATTTGTAACCTGCCACTAACTTGCTCAAACAATTTGACACCGGATTCATTCGCGACAATATGGGCCGCCCCTTCTTTACTAATTAAACCAGAAAGCTGTTTTAGTTTCTCTTCAACCTTAGTTTCAATATCTTTATCAGTTAAATCACTTTTTTCCTTAATCTTAGAAACAATCTCGTCGTAAGAAATTTTTATCATATTTTTGTGGGTTTATGAATGTTTATATAATTTACTTTTTTACTTGCATTCTTCATCTCCTGGATGGGCCTTACAATAGTTTTCTAATTTATTCCATTGTCTTTTTTCAACATCTGAAAAATAGGTTTCAAATTCATTACAATCATAACTTCCATCCTCTTTGATTTTTGTAATAATATTTCCTTCTGGATCTCTAGACACAACAGTAAAACAATAATAAGAGCCTTCCAAAAAACCCAACCCAGAATCAAAGAATTCGGGCTGAATAAACCGAGAAGGTCTGCAATTTACACAAACATTCAAATTATCTGTTTTATAGTTGGGGTCAAATGTGATCTCTCCAGGCCCAGGCGTATACACTTCATAATGGATATCATACTCTACACTAGTTTCAGGCTCTTCAACAGCACTACAATCTGCATTTTTATCTGGAGAATTTAGTTTTGTTATTTTAATTTTAGTGCCACCCATTTCATCCTCTAAATCTGCAGTAATCGGGAGATAATCACAAACAACATTTCCAAATTTTTGTGTAGTGGGCAAACCATAATTTTCAACATCCAACTCAACAGAGGGCAACCCGGGAGCCAAATCGTCTTCAGATTTCCCTTTAATCTGTGTTTTAGCAAAACTTTCTGCTCCGTCATTGTAAACTGTAGTCACAGCAATATTGTATTCCACCCCTTCCTTAATTTCATCCACTTGACCTAATGAATTAACACATTTATCAATATCAATACTCCATGGGTCTTTAATTCCTACTTCTTTCGTATATCTAATTTCATATACTGGTTCAAGATCTGTCAACTTAAGATTTCCGGGATTGACAACGTCTATCGGAACGACATTCTCAGAACAATATACATTGAAGTGGTCAAAATTAGCCTCTTCAATCAAATTTTCAGTTGGCCACGGCCAACTCCAACCAACCACAATTTGCCGCTCTGCCTTTAGTTTGTCTTCTGCAGTTATTCTATCCACTGGAGGGGGCCGCCTAAACACTGGATAGGATATTCCAAAATAGTATTCCATTTTTCTGTCTTTTAAATCTACACCATCGAAAGCCCTAACAGTTTGATCAATCTCTTTACAAAACCTACTCACCTTTCTTGAGGGCAATCCAGCAGACCCAATAGCACCATTCCTGGTCTGTGTTCTAAATTTACTTTCAGGAGACCCTAACCCAACAAACATCACTCGATTATTATTTTTATATAAGAACTGAGCACTCATTGGATTATTTCCCCTGGATTGGATAAACTTCACAGTCGGAACTCCTGCTACATATTCGAGATCCACAACAACTTTGTCAATTTCTATGCCTTGTTTATCATCAAAATCAGTAGAATATATTCCTGGCAAATTAATAAATTCAATAACATCTGGGTCGGTCCGCCTTCCTTCAAACAAAGAAACTGCCACTTTTTTATTTGTTTTTTCAAACTCAACCCTAAAATCTCCGTTAATTGAATTTGAAATTCCGGGAAGCTCAAAAGCACAAAACACTTCATCTTCTTCCCTACTTAAACATCCCATATAAACATCCAAGAAATTATATAAAATCTCTGGGACTGTATCTGTACACTCCAACCCATAATTACTAGCTTCATCAAGAAGACATTGATCCACATTTGGATTAAATTTACAAGTTTCCACTATGTCTGTTTTCGAATTCCCAACAAATTCATTTAATTTATCCAAAAATAATTTATCTGCCACGACAACTAACGAAGAATCTAACTTATATTCACCCAAAATTTTCTCAGATTCTATGTTTGTGTCCATAAACTCATCTTTAACAGGAGCAGTTATTTTTTCATCTGATGTTTGTTTTATTTTTACTGCACTTCCTGTAACAACTTCAAAATTATAATTCTTTGGCAACTCAGGAAACCTACTAACATAATATTCAATCTCGTCTTGCATAAACATTCCCAGACTATTTTTAATTTCAGGATAGCATTCTCTTACTTCTGCATCCACGCCCTTAGAAACATCTCCAATTTTCTTTATATCTGCCCACACCTGCACACCCTGTAACTCTCCACACTCACTTAAGTAATGGCCGCCATCTTTGGCAACATCAAACAAAGACTGATTTAATGAATAAGAACTTGCTTTTTGTAAATAAACTAGAGAATTATAAGCCTCTTCTTTTGCACCCATTAAAATCAAGGCGTTCTTTCCAACAAACTCCAATTCATGCCCAGGACTAGTTGCAAAGTAATATGAGAAAACCCCAAAACCAGCTAAAAACGAGATTATCATGAACAAATATACAATTCCAAACCCCTTCTTAGACCTCTTCATCTAAGGCCCGCCTCCAGTAATCTCTGGCAACACTTCTTCAGCCCCTTGGAGTTTAAATTCAATATACTCTTTACCTGCCCCCCTTTGAACTGGCACAGTTATTTTAACATCAATCTTCCCATCCTCATCGTTTGCCGAGGCAACACCTCTAACCCTTCCACCCTCGTCAAAGACACCAGTCTGCCAAACCCTCTCATGGAATCTTGGATTTTTAATTTGAAACCCATTCTCGTTTGATTGTCTCAATAAATCATAATCTGGGTTTTGAGAGTGCACTTCTCGAACCACCCAATTTTGAAAAGAATATTCTCGTAAGTATCTCAAGGCAATAATTTTATCTTGGTATTTCTTTGCTGTATCGTCAACATCATCTCCACTTCCAACACCCAGAACTAAAAACAGAAAACCAAACACCCCTACAACTAGTAAAAACAACACTAAAGGCATAAATTCATCAAAAGCAACTCCTTTTTTATTCTTCCACATAATCAATTTTCATAACCTCTTCAGATATCTCTCCAGAATACACATTAACTTTAGATTCGTCCAACTCTCCAAACACAGAAAACATAGACTCTACTTTTTTACTACCTATCTCAATTCTAACCCCTTGGCCACTTTCCTTGTGAAAACATTCATCAAATCTACTTTGCTCAACTTTTCTTAAGTCTATCAAACCAGGAACAGTCCCTTCCTCTGTAAACAAAAAACAAGACGGAGAAACCGCCCTCTCTTTTATTAATTCTAATTCCAACCCCTCTGGCAAAGAGATTACTCCAGAACTGATAGAAGACATTATAACAACAAACACAATTGCACCGATGGCCAGAATTACTGTCGTGATTATATAGAATGGCAAAGTATCTACAATCCATAACGAGGTGCCTCTTTTATTTAATTTTTTCATTCTATTCTATCTTACCTTTTCAATTGAAATAGTGCCGCCTCCAGATTTCATCAGTTTTATCTTATACAACCCATCCAATTCAACATTTAATTCCAGACCTTTAATTCCTGCGTATGAGTATTCTCCTGCAGTTAAGTCTATATCTTCCTTCCCTGCTTCATACACTTTAACTTTATTTTCAATAACAACAACCCCGAACCCGCTCAAGTCTAAGGGATAGACATATTCCACAACCCCTGGGACACTATACATCTCATCAATCAAAATAGCAATATCTCTAGCTAACGCTTCCTTCACAAACAAGTCTCCCTTTCCATAACTCTTGCCTGCACTTAAGAATGCTATCAGTATTATTCCAGAAACAACTAAAGAAGCAATCCCTTTAAACACAAGAGCGGATTTTTTATTATACATACCTTTTCAATATTTTTACCTATTATAAATTTTATTACTTTATATTAAGAAATTGTAAATCTTTTTTGAAGTCCATTGAAATAGCCTTCATAGGGTTTTAATTCATCTGGTAAATTTTCCGGAAGTTCTATTTCTGCAAGATAGTCTCCCTCAGTTAACTGGAAAGTTCCCTGGGTAAATTCTGAAGTGTACACTCCGTCATTTGAAATCGAGTCCCCCATCACCCCTATATCTGTCATTCCAACACTCCCTCTCCAGTTTTTCTCCCCTTCACTTAATGAATATATTCTTGCCACAATCCCTTCTTCGATCCCTTCAAGTTTGGCACCCTCTCCCTTATTATCAAAAACAACCAAGACCTTAACAGCCCCGCCTTGAGAGGGCTCCGCCAGTTCCACTAATAACCTCACAGGAACCACCCCTTGGGCAGGTCTCAGATTATATGGGACTCTTGGAGGGGGCAATGTGATTAACATGGGTTCGACATTTAAGAAACCGTAACAATCTTCACTTGCTATAAACCCTTGCTCGTCTTTTCCTAACTCAAGCACATCTAACTCTTCGATCAATATTCTATCTGTAAGCCTATACTTCTTAAAGTCATCCACATCCAACCCGCACTGCGGATCAAGTTCCTGATTCCATTCATTTTTTTCTTCAAAAACAATCTTGTATCCACTAAAGTCTTCATTATCTTCAATCCATATATTGAAAAAATACCCGATCTCTTTTCTCGACTCGCCCACCCCCTCCTTTACGGCAGTCCTTTCTCCAGTGTCTTGAACACTTCCAATATTCTCTCTTTCTTCTTCAACATGAACAACTTTACTTTCCGATTTTCTTAATACTTCTCCCTCTGCAAGGGGGTAGTTAAATTCTATGGCACCGTTAACACCCACATTCTCACAATCAGAAACAAAAACCCTATACCACATATTTTTGAATAAAGACATAGACCTAACTTTAAATCTTTCAGGTTTAAATCTAACCAACTTATCTAATGGAAAATACTCCTTAGACCAAGTATATTCTACATTAACTCTACAATCTCTTAATTCCCTTTCCCATTCTCCCGGCTGCCAGAGTTTATCTTTTTTCTTAAATATTAATTTATCCACGCCACCACTTTCTTCAATTGTTATGTCATAATATTCTTCTAAATCTTTAAATCCTGGCACAATATCCGATTGCTGCAACACTATAGATGGAGATGGTTGAGTTGCAATCACATATCTTCTATTTTCTGCTAATCCTTCACAAACACCAAACGAATCTGTCCTGCCCATCCCTTCAAATCCAGAAATACTACCCTTATTTTTTGAATTAGCATAGTCTTGAATTTTGCTCCACAAAAACTTTGCGCGATTTTCACTTAAAATTTGGTTGACATGTCCCCCTCCTTCCATAGAACTATAACCTTCAACCCATAAAAACTCTCCAGGATCCAAGTTATCTACTGCGTTTTGTGCAATCTGGCCAACATCTACAGGCTCCCCTTTCCAAGGGCCCGCCAATTGGTCATTTCTTCCTTTCCCAAACACCCAATGCCCCAAATTCTCTGTCGGAAATTTGCCATCAAGGTATTGCTTCCTTAAAACAACCCTCCTATTCTTTTCATAGGATTCTTCGCAACTACCGAATGCCTCAGTAACTCCTTCTGGAATTGTAGTAATTTTCAATGCTCTATCTCCTAGGAGTTCTCTTACTACATTTCCTAGTGCTTCACCCCTCATTTCAGCTAACCTTTGATTATACTCAGAATCTCCTTCTGGAGATGAATAGGTAAAAATAAAGACCTCTTCTTCAGCCACTATATCATTTTGAATAAACTCCGTAATGTCTTCAATATAATTTGTAGGGAAGATAATTTCGGTACTATCAAAACCAAATATTCCCTGAACATTTGGGGTTTCTTCTTCTACAGAGTCTTCTGAGATTACATTTACTTCAAAAACAACTTCAGTTTCACTTTCGACATCCTTTGCAACAAAAGAAGACTTCCCTTCACCAACCCCTTTGGCAACCACAGTTGGATTGTCTTTAGTCAATGTTCCTACAACAACCCCTCGACCCTTCTTTGTCTGCACCCTATGTCCAACTCTGCCACTTTGGCCTTCGTTCTGAAATTTTACATAAATCAAGCCCAGGAACTTATTCTCTGAACTTTCTTCGTCATCATCAGGCTGGTTGGTTTCAAACCCAATGGGCCTCGGACCCCCTATGTTGGTAGCATCAAAACTCAAAACAAAGCTCCCTGTTTCTTGCCCGGGTCCTAACTTACCCACTTCAGTGGCGAGGATATAATTCTCACCTAATTCGGAATTGTCCAACAATTCAACTTCGTTTCCTTCTAACTTCAATGAATCAATTCTTAGATATTTTGGAACGGTTAAGGTAAATTTAAAATCCTCTAATTCAGAGTCTAACTTATTTTTAATTTTAAAACTCACACTTCCACTATCCCCTACAACTAATGGCCCGATTTGCTCAGCCGTTAGTTCAATAGGGCCTATATCTCTCTTTTGCACAAAATTCTCTGCACCAATTTGAAACGCAAAAAAAGATAAAACTATCAAACCCACAGAGAACTTCAAAAAATCCCGCTTAATATCTTCATTATTCAACTTCAATAATATCTATTTCTTGACCTTTTTCTAAATTCTCTCCAACAAAAGTCACTGCACCACCAACTTCATCTTCAACTCGAACATTTACGCCATTCACTTGAACTGAATCTCCTCCAACCCCTATAGCACCTCCTTGAACTGGGATTCCAGAGCCACCTACAGGAACACCTCCTCCAACACCACCTACAGAAGCCACTAAACATCCACTTTGTTTTGGACATACAGCAACCCCATTACCATTTTTCTCAATGAATGCAGGGTATCTCTTCTCTGTATTAGTTTCTAGAAATCCGGTATGTGGGCCTCGTCCAGCCCCCCACCTAGAATAAATAAAACCGCCATCCCATCTTGCATTTCTTATATTTGGATCAATTGAATTTAGCTGAAGGTTTTCTAAAATATCTGCATCTATTGGTTCGCATATTTCTGCATCACAACTAATCTCCGAAGTACTTGAAAACGATTTATCATCTCTCTTTGCCCCTCTACACAAACAAACACAAGATTTCCCTGTTGGACAAGAAACTGGTCTTTTGAATTCCTGCTTCCAGCCATTTTTACGACACTCTATACACCTAAATGAATTCCTATTCTTAGAAATTCCAATAAGAGCGTTGCCCTTATCCAGAACAACATCAAAGGAATACGATTCTCCAGTTCCTGGCGAAGATAACTCCCCCACAAGTCTCTGAAAAGCACTATGTTCTTTAGCACCTCCAAATAATGATTTCCCAATTGCATCTCCTATGGCAAAAGTCCCCCAGATCAATAAAACCGCAACCAATAACCTAACTAATGATTCAGTCATAATTGCTTTTTTAGTTTTAACCATTTACCAAACACCCTGAAAAATCTCTTGGCTCATTTTTACTCGAAACCCCTTCATTGGGACATTGGTCTATCAAATCATTAAATCCATCTTCATCTGTATCTTTTTCAGAGTCGCCTAGTTTGTCTTTAATAGAATCTCCTTGCTCACCTAAAATAGAAGTAAACACTCCACTATAAATAAATAAAAACACGAGAAGTATAATAATTATTACCAAGATCCAAAACGGACCTTCCAACCCCTTTTTTGATTTCATCATTTTAACAAGAATTTATCGGAAACAAAGGATCTTGAATTCTGGATTTCAAAACCTGATCAACGCAAAAATTATGTACTCCTTCTCTTTTATCATAATCTCCACTAGACATTTTTGGAGCACAATCCTCTGGCCCTTTTACATCATCCCCGCCCCTTAACGGTATGAAGCAAGTATTTTTGTTTCTATCTTTATATGCGTAAGTGTAAATAATATTATTATAAATGGATAGGCCCTGGCTAGTTTTATCAGAATCTAGATTTACTATTCTTTCTTTTGGTACTATTCTACTTCCTTCCAGAATTTTTTGAAGTAAATCTTCATCTACAGATATCTGAAGAGAACTCAATTCTTTAGAAAAAGAACTAGCAGAGGTACATGCCTCAATAAACTCTTCAATAGTTTTACCAACTCCTCTTGCAGCAGACTCTAGGTCTGGATCTAAGAAACACCCATAGAAGCTAAGCGCATTCACAACACAAAGCCCCCCATCTACCTCACCGACAGTTGTTTCTACAGGGGTTGGCCTTCGAGTACCGTCTTCAGTTTCTCCTGCCAAAATCGTATTTACTTCTATTTCATTACCTGATTTCTTTAGTTCAATTTGATTTTCAGCAAGACTGGCAAAATCCAGACTTAATCGAAAAAAGCAATTCGTATCATCTTTGTGAGTTTCCAACAGCTCTAAAAAATTATCAGAAAGTTCCATTGCAGCAGGTTCGCCTTCTTTTATAAGTTCTTTTTCTTTATCTGGCAATGCATCTTCTAACCCTACCAATCTTCTAGCAGCATCATTCAACAACCCTTCATTATCGAAAAAAAGAAACCAAAAAACTATCAAGAAAAAAAACAAAGACCCCCAGATTATTAGTCTCCTCCACAGTTCAGTAGCCCCTTTTTTATTTCTAAATTTCAATTTGTTATCCACCCAAATAACTTGTCCCACAGGGAACTAATCTCTCCAGTCATAATTATATAAATTCCAGCACCCATCACCACAAAAAAAGCTAATAAAATTATCAATTTAATCAAAGTACTTTCCACCAATCCCTTTTTGTTTTTAGTTTTCATCGAAAGTAGACTCCAGATAAGTCCCTCTAACATCTCCGTATTCAGAGATCACTATGTAGTTGGTTTTTTTAACATCTCCACTAGTTGCTTGATCTAATCCAATAAATCCCAAGACTCCAGCGCCCAAGGTTCCAACTCTAGATGTTGCAGCAACCCTGGCTAAAGATCCAATTCTTAACAATTTAGTGTATACAAAAAAAGTAGACCCAACCTGGGCCAAACCCATTGCAGTATTAGCTGAAAATTGTTCGCCCGGACTAAAAAAACTAATTGCATATCTTTTTCCTGATTCAAATTTATAGTCTTCGGGGTTAATTCCTTGCTGATTGCTCCTAATAATTACACCCCCTGGCCCAGAATCACTTCCCCCTGTACCTTGAATATAATCAAAATAAGTCACCATGTTGTCTTCATGAACACAACACACTTCCTCTGAAGGACATTTCCATTCACCATATTCGTAACCGTTAGTGGAGCAACTCCCAGATCCTACCTTTGGGGCACATTTGCCTCCTTTGTTATCACATTCATGAGATCTATCTACGATACAACACTTTTTAGGACCTTCGCATTTAGAAGAAATAGTTTCAGAACTCATCCCAACACTACCTCCTTCCCCACACACATCTGAACATTTCCCTCCGCCCCCTATTGCACATTTGTCACTATCGTCTACTGCAAAAAGAGGAACCTCTAAGCTGTTAAAGAACTCCTGAGATGCAAACTCTCCAACTTCATCATCAAGCTCAAAGGTATAACATATAAATCCGGGCCTATTCTTTTCAATAGAAGAAGAATACCAGTTCTGGTTAAACATATCAGGGATTTTTCCATCTAGCCACATCCACCAACATTTCCTAGTCATATCCCTTAGTTCTTTAATTGCAGCATCCTTCTTGTCAGTATATTTTTCTGCAAATTCATAAGTAGGCACACTATTCTTATTCCCCACTTTATGTATAGTCATACACCCTCTTGGACTTCCTTGCTGGCCCACGATTGGAAACTCAAACTCAGCAACAGATCTAATTGAGTTTAACCCTCTACATAATGCTTCTTTCGTGTCATCTTTTGCAGAATCTATTTTTTGTGAAAAAACCCAAGCTAACATTCCAGCCCCGGCTAGCAACAACAAAATAGACACTAAAGCTGCCGCAGTCAACCCTTTTTTATTCATTTTAAAAAATTCTCCCCAATACATAATATATCAAGATTATAAACAAAGACACCCCTACAAGAGTTAAAATAATCTTAATAACAGCTCCTGCTGGACCTTGGTCTTCTTCACCCATCGTCCCCACTCAATGGGTTCTTTAAACAACAATAATTTCCCCGATCTCCACATTCTCCTTCTGGAATTTCCCTACCTTCGCAATCACTTTCACTCTCAACACAACTCCCTCCTTTTATCTCACAAGCATCAAACTTCCCAGGAACTTTGCCAATTTCACCCTTAAAAATAACTAAAACTATTATCATCACCACCAAAAGGACGGCAGCAACAATAATTACATTCATTGATAGTCCTTGTGCTTTTTTATTCATTTTTTATAGCAGTTATTTGGACAATCGATCCATTGGGGACATGAATTATCTTCTACGGCATACTCTGCAGTTTCACCACAATTCCTTACACCAACCTTCTGACAAACACAATCAACTACGCTTTGGTGCTGATCATCCAACCCACCACCAAAGATCCTTATCCTGCCAGATACTAATGCAAATAATATCAATAAAATTATCAAGCCAATCGCTGCAATTATTATCACTCTGATCGACATTCCTTGAGCTTTTTTATTCATCTTTTACCCCCTAATATAGCACCCATTAGGCGGGGCTTGGCAGTCTATCCACTCTCCACACGCTATCGGAACTGCCCTGACTGCCCCACCTCCACCCTGACTCTCTCCACAATAACTTCCATGTTCTATTGAATTACAGATACAACTTTCAACAAAATCCTGCTCAGAATCAAGCCCAGAACCAAATATTTTAGTTCTTGAAGCAACCATAACAAACAACAAAATAAGTATAATAAGTGCAATTACTGCAACAATAATCACATTAATAGAAAGCCCCTGCCCTTTTTTATTAAACATATAAATAAAATTAAGAAATTAATATATAAATATTTGGATATTTACGTTGCCCCAGGTATTGGAATACAGCACAATTCAGCTCCAGGATCGTCATCCGATTCACAGCTAGTCCTTCCTGCAGTATATTGTCTTTCTGTGCTAGGATCACAACCATCACTACATGCTCCGCCTAAGTTAGAACAAGTATCAAGTCCTTTGTTGAACCCACCTAATCTGCCTGTAAATATTGCAAACAGAATAACCAAAACAGCCAAAGCAATCGCCGCAATTATAATCACATTAATAGATAATCCTTGCCCTTTTTTATTTAGTATTGTCATATTACACAAATTGTTGTATAACTTATATTTAAATATTACTATAACTCCAATAGAGAAAATTCCAAAACATTTAAAAGGCCACAATAAATACTATAATACTTGTTCGGGGCTGTTGGGTAGCTTGGACCATCCTATCTGGTTTGGGACCAGATGACCCCGGTTCAAATCTGTCAGCATTTTTTTGCAACAGTGTATTTCCGGGCAGCCCCATATAAAAGTTAAAAATGGTATCAGAAAAAAACACAAAAAGTACAAAGAGATTTGGTGCTCGTTATGGGCGAAAACTCAAGAACAAATTTGCATCTATAGAAAAAGATCAAAGAAAATTATATAAGTGCCCTTATTGTAGCGCAATAAAGGTCAAACGAGTTGCAACAGGGATTTGGCATTGTAAAAAATGCAGTTCTAAGTTTACTGGAAGGGCATATACTATGTCTAAAGCAATAAGGGGAGAAAAAGAACAAACAGCAGAGGCTTAAAATGGCAGAATACAAATGTTTTGATTGTAATAAAAAAGTTTCAAAAACTTACATAAGGAAAAGGGTTAGATGTCCATATTGTGGTAGCAAGATACTCTTCAAACCACGAACAATCACCTCTTCAGTGGAGGCAATATAATGAATCAACAAATGAATCCTGAAACCGAGAAAAAGATAGGCCAGTTACAAATGTATGAGCAAAGCATACAACAATTTCTAGCTCAAAAAAACCAATTCCAATCTCAATTAATGGAAGTAGACTCAGCATTAGCCGAGTTAAAAAAAACAGACACAGCCTATAAGATCATTGGAAATATTATGGTTTTATCTGAAAAAGACGATTTAAAAAAAGACTTAGACTCCAAAAAAGAAATGCTAGAACTTAGAATTAAGACAATGGAAAAGCAAGAGTCTCAAGTTAAAGAAAAAACTTCAAAATTACAATCAGAAATTCTAACTAAACTAAACCCAGAAGAAAAAAAATGAATGAATCTGACCCTATTCTCGAAGTATTAGAGTCCTTGGAAGAATTACATAGCGATTCCACACTTCCAAAAAACGTAAAATTAAAAATTGAAAAAATAATCTCAACTCTAAACGATACCAATGAAACGTCCATTAAAGTTAACAAAGCACTAGATGATTTCGACGAAATTGTTTCTGACATAAATCTAGAGCCACACACTAGAACTCAAATTTGGGGAGTTGTTAGTGCATTAGAGACTTGCAATTCAGATTCTAATTAATTAACAAAAGTATTTTATATCATTCTCTTGATTCTAATCTCATGCCAAAAATAAAATTAGCACCTTCGATTTTGTCTGCTGACGAAAATAACATTAATAAAGAAATAGAACAAGTAGCTCATTACGCAAAATTAATTCATGTAGACATAATGGACGGCATTTTCGTACCTCAAACCACTTGGACTTCTGATTTTGTTAAAACAATTAAAACAAAAATTCCATTAGATGTCCATTTAATGGTCCAGGACCCTTCTGATGAATACCTGAAAGGATTCATCGACGCCAATGCTTATTCTATAACAGTCCATCAAGAAGCTTGTTCAGACCTACAACACACACTAGAATTCATTAAAAAAAACAACACCAAAACGTGTATAGCACTAAAGCCAAATACTCCATTAAAAAAAATATCAGAATTCATAGATCAGATAGACATGGTTTTGATCATGACAGTCGAACCAGGAAAAGCAGGACAAGCATTCATCCCGGGCCCATTAAAAAAAGCAGAAGAACTTAGAAAATTAAAACCAAATTTAGATATTGAAGTTGATGGCGGAATCAACAAAGCCACAATTAATTCGTGTTACAAATCCGGAGCTAATGTGTTTGTAGCCGGATCTGCCATATTCAAACAACTGGACAGAATTAAAGCAATTAAAGAACTACTTAATAATTTAAAATAACGAATTACTTCTTAAGGGCCCTTATATCCAATCAACTTCAACATCATCAGTCCTTTCTATCGGATTTATGTCGATCTCATAATCTTTCTTCCATTTACTCTCCATTAAAACTCCTGACCAAGCTACCATTGCACCATTGTCCACTAAATATTCATTTTCTGGAACAAAAAACTTGGCACCCCTTTCTTCACACATGACTTTACACATTTCTTGCAATCGCTTATTGCAACCAACCCCTCCGCCCAATACTAATTCCTTTTTACCAGTATGTGCCAATGCCCTCTCAGAAACTTCAACCAGCATGGCAAAAGCAGTTTCTTGTAATGAATAACTTAAATCCTTCAAACTAAAGTTATTAGCATCAAATTTATGTTTCAAATTTGTCTGAATCCCTCCAAATGATACATCCATCCCTTTAACTACATAAGGCAATTCAATATATTTTTTTGATTTTAAAGCTAATTTCTCAATTTTAGGGCCGCCTGGAAAACCTAAACCCACATGCCTTGCAAATCCATCAATAAAATTACCAACCCCGTTATCTAATGTCTCTCCAAACACCCTGTACTTATTATTTTCAAACCCTATGATCTGAGTATTAGCTCCGGATGCATATAATAACACAGGATCTTTTGCATCTGTTTTCAGTTTCCCAATTTCTAGGTGAGCTATGCAGTGATTTACGCCAACAATCGGAATTTTATTTGATTTAGCCAATTCAACAGCTTTATTTTTACCAACAGCTAAGCAAGGGGGCAATCCAGGCCCCTGTGAAAAAGCAATTAATCCAACCTCACTTACATTCAATCCAGCTTCTTGAAATACCTCTTCAACAATCTTATCTTTAACATTTTCATGATGTTCTTTAGCTTCCGATGGATTAATCCCTCCTTTTTCAGTTACATAACTAGACTTAACATTAGCCAAAACATTTCCTTTTCCATCAACCACTCCCACACCGAACGTATGGGCAGTACTTTCTATTCCTAAGCAATACATAAACTCTAAAATTACAATAATCTTTAAAAAGCCATCTATAATACTTAGAGTAGCACATACTCACCATAAATTATTGGTAGGGGGCGTGTGTGGAATTAAATGAATTCTGCGCAGCAATATTTATATTTAAAAACAAATAAAAGATAAAAATGTCAGAACAATCACCAAGAAGCCAACTTAAGCAAGTAAATGATGTAGTTTGGGAACTACCTACTTCTTTCAAACAAGGAATGAATGTTCCTGCAAGAATTTATGGAACCAAAAAAATTATAGATCAATTAGATGAAGGAGTTTACAAACAAATCACTAATGTCGCATGCCTTCCAGGAATTCAAAAATATGCTTTCTGCATGCCTGACGGCCACTGGGGATATGGTTTTCCAATTGGCGGAGTAGCAGCATTTGACTCAGAAACTGGCGTAATCTCTCCAGGGGGTATTGGATTCGATATCAACTGCGGTATGCGCCTAATCACTACAAATCTCTCTTACAAAGAAGTTCAGCCAAAAATTCGAGAATTAGTTGACACAATGTTCAAGCTAGTTCCAGCAGGTGTAGGATCTCAGGGATTTGTTAACGCAACTCGCCCCCAATTCCAAGAAATAATCGAAGGCGGATCAAAGTGGTGTATTGAAAATGGATACGGTTGGCAAGATGATTTAGAAAGAACAGAAGGTTATGGAAAAATTGAGTGGGCAGACCCTTCCAAAGTATCAGACAAAGCAATCACAAGAGGAATGAAACAACTTGGCACATTAGGTTCTGGTAACCATTATTTAGAAATCCAAGTCGCCCATGCAAAAAACATCTTTGATGAAGAATTAGCCAAAACTTTCGGAATTCACTCTCCAGAACAAGTAGTAATCATGGTTCACTGCGGTTCCCGTGGTTTCGGTCACCAAATAGGCACAGACTATCTAAAAACATTCTTACCAAAAATGAAAGAATATGGTATCAATACTACAGACAGAGAATTAGCTTGCGCACCATTCCAATCAAATGAAGGCCAAGACTATTACAAGGCCATGGCCTGCGCAGCAAACATGGCATTTGCCAACCGGCAAGTTATCTTGCACCAAGTGAGGCAAGGATTCAAAAAAGTTTTCAAAACAGATCCAGAAAAACTAGAGATGAATCTCATTTATGATGTAGCTCATAATATCGCAAAGTTAGAAGAACACGAGGTCGATGGAAAAAAGAAAAAATTAGTAGTCCATAGAAAGGGTTCAACTCGTGCATTCCCCCCAGGACACCCAGAATTAGCAGACATCTATCAAAAATCAGGACAACCCGTTATTATAGGGGGTTCAATGGAAACAGGCTCTTGGCTCTTAGCAGGAACCCAGGGAGCAATGGATCAAACATTTGGTTCAACTGCCCACGGATCTGGAAGGACTATGTCTCGTGCTAAAGCCAAACGAGAAGTCCGAGGAGATAAACTACAAAAAGATATGGAAAAGCGAGGCATTTATGTTAAAGCAGTCTCTATGTCTGGCCTAGCAGAAGAAGCAGGCCTCGCATACAAAGAAGTAGATGAAGTGATTGAATCATGCGCCCAAGCCGGAATCTCGAAGCGTGTTGTAAAACTAGTCCCAATGGGGAACGTTAAAGGATAATTTCTTAAACATTTATTTTACTATTCACCAAAATGAAAAAAAAACAAATAAAGGCAGTTTTATTCGATTTAGACGGAGTTTTAGTAGATTCCTATCGTGCTTGGTTCAACATATTCAACGACACACTTGAACATTTTGGTAAATCTAGGCTAACCTTAGATCAATTCTCAAAATCATGGGGAAACCCAATTGAAAAAGATATTGACACACACTTCCCTGGGAAAACACCTCAAGACTTAATTAAAATTTACCATAAAAGTTTTAAAAAAAATAAAGACAATATAAAATTACTTCCAGATTCTTCAGAAACTTTAGTGTCATTACACAAACAAAAACTTAAGATAGCTTTAATCACAAACTCGACAAAATTAATAGCAACAAAATCATTAGAAAAATTCAATATTAAAAAATATTTCAATAGTATCCTCTCAATGGAAGACGTAGAAAACAGAAAGCCTGCACCCGATATGGTATTAAAGGCATGTACAAATCTCCAAGTTCTTCCAAAAAATTCAATTTTAGTTGGAGACACACATAACGACATGGATGCTGGGAAAAATGCAGGATGCATAACTGCTGGATTTAAAATAAAAGGAGATCACACCTTAAACAAATTAACAGATCTATTGGATTTAATAAAATGAAAAAATACAAAATCTTAGAAGACAAGGCATTTGCAGATATTTGTTTTGAGGCATTCGGTAAAGTTTACAATGAATTATTTGAAAATTCAGCCCTCGCAATATTCGAAATGGCGGCAGACATATCAAATTTCAAACCAAACATAAAAAAACAAGTTTCTCTCGAAGCAGATTCTATTGAAAATTTACTTTATGATTTTTTATCAGAAATATTATTTTTCAAAGATTCTGAACAACTTCTTTTTTCAGATTCTAAAGTTTCAATTCAGGAAAAAGAAAATCTATTTTCACTGACAGCAGAATTATCTGGAGAAAAGATTAACCAAAAAAAACACTCCTTAGATAATGACATAAAAGCAATAACTATGCACATGTTTAAAATAGAAAAAATAAAACAAGGTTACAAGGCAACCGTTGTTGTTGATATCTAAACTGTTTTTACATCCTCTTTTAACATTCCATGGATGTTGTCAATCGGAGCAATTTTATTTATGATATGGTCTTTATCAATTTCATTTGGTTTAGTAAAGAATTTGTAACCAAATGTTATCTTATTGCCCACAATCATTAATTCCCTCTTTTTACCTTGCGTATAAAATTCACGTATTGCTTTCTCCCTCTGTTCAAGGCTATGCTTAGTATCATACATGTTTTCATTTTCCAACATTAATTTTACCAATTTCCAATAATCTTCGGCACCAGTAGAATTCTTAGCATAGGTAAAAATAGATTTTTTCTGTTTTGGGGATTCGCTCAATTTTACATTATGCCTAATCGGCTCAGCCACTAACATAGGGGTAAACTCTTTTTTCATTTGAGCAAGAGTTTGTTTACAAATTTTTCTCCGTTTATCAAACATTGTAGGGACAACACAGCTTACAACAAGATTCCTACTATGTTCTTCATTTAACTTCACAATCACATTTATAGTTTTCATTAAAGCTTCATGCCCTAAAAAATCAGTTGAACAGGGCATCACAACTTCCTTTGAATAAAATAAAGCAGCTTTGTTAATTGGTCTTAAAGAAGGGGGGCAATCGAGTAAAACATAATCATAATTTAATTTGGGTGTAAACGTCCTCTCGAAAATATCTATAAAATTTCCTTGTTCCACTAAACTTTGTTCAGCATCTGCCAACTTATGGTCTGCATGAATTATATCTAAATTCTTTCCAAGATTAGAAACAGCTTCTTTTGGCTCAGAACCTTCAATTAATACATCATATAGGTCTTTTTTTGCAGTTACTTTATGACATGTGCTTATATCTCCTTGGGGATCTAAATCCACAATAACAACTCGTTTTCCATTTCTGGATAGTCCGGCACCCAGATTTACTGCAGTGGTGGTCTTACCAACACCTCCTTTTTGGTTAAAAATAGCGATTTTTCTCATGATTTCACCTCTTATTTCCTCAGCGGGGTACTTATTAAGCAAACAACTTATATATAAACCTTACTATTTTGGTATATTAATATAGGAAAACATATACTACTATATTGTATTTATTACATTTTCTCACCAAATACATTTAAATATCCTTGTTTGTTCTAATAATATATGGCAATTACAGAAACCCAGAGATTCAAATTAAGGAAATTCATCAAAGAATTAACTCAATATAAGGGCCGCCATACAGAATTAGTCTCAGTATACATTCCTGTTGGATACGATCTAAATAAAATCATAAATCATCTCTCTCAAGAGCAAGGAACTGCATCAAACATAAAATCCACTGCAACAAGGAAGAATGTTCAAACAGCACTTGAAAAGATGATTCAACA
>CEPX01103925.1_pt1 | contig 25933 bp, 31 predicted proteins | sample 361361 | NCBI WGS metagenome assembly CEPX01 (sample SAMEA2619974, study PRJEB7988) | marine metagenome | biome: marine biome (ENVO:00000447); feature: mesopelagic zone (ENVO:00000213) & marine oxygen minimum zone (ENVO:01000065); material: "saline water (ENVO:00002010), including plankton...
GAGGACGCTAGTGGCTATATTCATACCAGGCAGAAAAAGGAAAAAACCAAAAGCCAAACCCAAGAAGAAGAGGCAGAAGAATAAGTTTAAAGACCTGAAGATGGCTCCTATGCCTATAAGACGTAAGAAACCTAAAGATAAGAATAAACCCGTAAATGTCTAGATTCACATATTTAAACTGTTCAAGACATGCTTCTAAGTTCCCTGCTGCATGTCAGTTCTTCCCAGAATTCCATAACGTGGTATATTGTACCGCTGCTCCTAAGTGCGGTATTAAACGTAGGCATAATAAGAGGAAACGAAAATGAGAATTATATTAATGACGGTTCTTAGTGCGGTACTGTTAGTATCTGGTGGATGTTACGGTCTTGTATCAAAGGCGTTTATGAACACCAGTACTCGCACACCACAGAAAGAACTGAGTTACAATGATGCTGTTAATGCAAGAACGGTCAGTGCATTAATTGCATTAAGTGATAAGAAGGGAATTCCCTTATCTAAACTGATCAAAGCACTAGACCGTGAAGCTAATCGTGCACATAAGACGAGCAGCCCTTCAATGGCAGCCATGCTAACCAATCAGATGTCTTTACCATATATGGAGAAAAGCCTTAAGGCGGGTACTGAATGGACTACGGGGCTTATATCACAGGTGGCAGGTGGTGCGGTTGGCGGCACTGGTCTTATAGGTACTATAGTTGGTTTGATGCGTAGTCGTAACAAAAAGGTAAGAGCTCTTAATTTGGTTAAAGTAGAATCAACTCCTGAAGAGCTGGCTAAGCTGAAGAAGGCTGCCGAGCATACAGGACTTGAAAAAGAAGTGGGTTAATAATGGAACCTGATAAGAAGGCGTATAGTGTAAGGGAGTCTATGGTAGATACACCAGAACATCCTCATTATACTATTCCGAAACATCTTGATGAGATAGAAGCGAAACTGGATGAGATACTAAGGAAGTTGCCTTATAGACCTTCTGGTGAAACAGGTGTGTTTTAATGATATAAAAGGCTCAATGAGGGCAGTCGTCACTAAGGCGTAGGCTAGGGATCAGGTTGAAAATCCTAGATCATCATAAAGATAGTAAAATAACATTAGCCAACTGAGCGACCTGATAGTCTTTAATATAGATTTTATATTGTAGTATGACTTTTAACCAATGAAAGGGGTTAGGGTATGACCAGTGGTTGTGTTGTGGAGATAGAAGCACCGTTAGAGATGTTTGTAAGAAAGATTGATGAGCAGGAAAGATTTAAGATAGTAGGAACAGATAAAGAAGATACAGTATTAGTTCTCCAAGACTCAACCATAGAGAAGGGCACGTTAGGGCATAGAGTTGACATTGATATAGAAGAGATTGAGAACCACCTTAATGATGTTCTTGATGTATTGCTGAATGGCAGAAATGACACAGTATGTCATGGTATTACAAGAATAGTTGGTTATTACTCTAGGATCACCAATTGGAACGCAAGTAAAGTCGGTGAACAGAGAGACCGTATTCGAGGTAGGGAACATGGTGCATATGGCTTTAATGGTACAGGCGTTGACACTCAGGCGTATAGCGATGCTTTAGCTACTATGGACAATATGTAATCGTATATCTCATGTACCAAAGGTACAAAGAGTTGTCGGGAATCGCTTTGCGATGCGATTGCTGCAGTTTTACAATAGGGGGATAGGAAGATATCTCCGAAAGCCAATTTCCGATTGGTTTCCCCTTATACAACTTCGGATATTACTACGGAGGTAATTATGATTTGTAAATTAGATAGTTGTAATAATAAGTTTGAACCAAGAGATAAAAGGTATCTTTGTAAGCAACATCATACGGAGGTACATTATCTATGTCTATAAAGCAAGGTTTTAAAGCGGTAATATTGCCAGATGTTCATATTCATAGTAATGGTTATGATAAAGTTTATGATGTTGCTAAAAATTTTGTAAGAAACTTCAAACCTGACAAAGTTTATTTGTTGGGGGATTTCGCAGATTGTAGAAGTCTAAGTCATTGGGATTTAGATAAGAAACGCAAGATTGATGGTGATAGTCATAGAAATGAACTTGATGTATTAGGTAGGGAACTCGATTATCTTCAGAAATATAGTAAAGAGGTAATCTGGCTTGCTGGAAATCATGAACACTGGGTAGATCAGTATTTAGATAACCATCCTGAAGTGGAAGGTTTAATTGAATATCCAAAATTACTAAGGCTGAAAGAGCGTGGTATTAAATGGGTGCCTTATAACGACTTATATAAAGTAGGTCAGTTATATATGACTCACGGTATGTATGCAGGAGAACACCATGCCAAGATGCATCTTACTAAACTTGGTTGTAATGTAGTTTATGGACATGTGCATCGTTCTCAAGTATATAGTGTTAACATGGTAATGCAAAAGTCTATGAAGGCATATGGATTGGGTTGCTTATGTAATAAGAAACCTGCGTTCCTAAGAGGCAAGGCTGGTAGTTGGGATCATCAGCTCGCAGTATTGTATGTGGCATCTAACGGAGAATTTAACTTGTATCCTATTGACATTATAAATCACAGATTCTATTTTAATGGGAAGAGTTATGGAAGAAAATAGTAATATAAAGACAGCACAGGAATACGACAGGTACATGCCAAAGCTTATGAGTAGATTAAATGATATTGCTATATCTATTATGTCCATTGTGGAAGAGTGTGATTGTGAGAACTACGAGCATACTAGTGATAAGTACATAATTCATATATCTAAGAATGAAAATTCCTAAGAGATTTAAATTGTTTGGGCAAACTATTGAGGTGATTCAATCTTCTGACTACGAGGACAAGGAGGGTAGTCAGGGGGCAGCACAGTTTAACAAGAATCGAATTATAATACAATGTAACAAGGCATTAAAGAGACCTGGTACTAGAATGGAGCAATGTTATATTCATGAAATGGTGCATATGATATTTAATGAATTGCATTATCCTAAAGAAACTTATAACGAGCAGATGGTTGATCAGATAGCATCAGCCCTGCATCAAGTATTAACCACATCGGAATATAAATAACATGTTTGGCGGAAAGGATAATTTTAAACTTCTAAGTAATATAGACAGGAAGACGGCAGTAACGGCAGTTAAGGTAGAGCAGTTAGCAAAACAGGTTGAAGATAATAAACATACAGATGGTACATGGCAGAGTAGGGTAGAAGCAGCTATACAGGTTTGTCCAGAGTCGGCTCATATCAAAACGCAAAATGGTAAGATAGATGATATGACTATTACGCTGAAAGCCGTAAAGATGTTGACCAAAATTATACTTGGCGTTGGAACGGTTCTGGCTATAATACTTGGTTATTTACAATGGGCTAAAAGTGCAGAGGAACTATTTGCTACTGAACAGGAGCCAGTATTTGTAGGTAAGAGCTGGGAAGACTGCGCTGAGTATACTGGGATAGTTCTTGAGGAGAGATATTATCAATTAGATACGGAACATTATATTCATCATAGTAATACCAAGGTTTCTCATGCTATGGTTTTTAATAAAGATAACTTGTTTATGTTCTTGATTAAAGGCAATTATGGTGTTTGGATTGCTATTGGAGAGGTATCGAAAGATAGCAATCAAAGATGGTTATTGTTTAAGGTATATAAAGATTTTCCCGATAATGTATTTACTATGTTGTATATGGAAATGTTAGAAGAGTTAAGTGAGCTGGCAGGAAGTAATCACGGATTGAATTTACAGATTATGTTTGGAGAAAGTAGATGGCGAGATTCGCATTTGAGAGTACATTAACTGACCAACAGGGTCATGTAGTGTCAGGTGGCACAGCAACAGTAAGCCTTACTGGTACATCAACTGCTGCTACGATTTATGAAGCATCAACTGGTGCCGCAAAGAGTAATAGTATATTAACATCAGGTAGTGATGGTACATATAAATTCTTTATAGATGATGGTGATTATGCAGGAACTCAGAAATTTAGAATAGTATTAAGTGCTACAGGATTTACCACAAGAACCATTGATGATATAGTAATATTATCTGCCGATGCCTCAGTTGCGCTCAGTAATCTGGCTGCGGTTGCAATAAACACAAGCCTTGTATCTGATACTGCCGATACTGATGATCTCGGTACTGAAGCAATACCCTGGAAGAAACTATATTTAGGTTCAGGTGGTATAAGTTTTGAAGGTGCAACAGATAATGATTATCAGACAACGCTTGTTTCGGCTGATACAGCTTCATCTGATAAAACATTAACGCTTCCTGATGCTACAGATACTTTAGTAGGCAAGGCTACAACTGATACTTTTACCAACAAGACACATACATCTGCCATTTTAAATACAGGAGTTTCAGGTACGGCAGTTCTTGATGAAGATGCAATGGATAGTGATTCTGCTACTCAGTTAGCCACTCAGCAAAGTATTAAGGCTTATTCAGATTCCTTGACACCTATAGGTAAACATACAATTTTTGTTCCCGTAAATGCTATGCGAGCTACAAGTTCTAATGGTTGTGCTGCCATAACCGATGTAGAGACAACGTCTGGTAGACCAGACATGCAGGTTCTGGACTTTGATGCATCTTCTGATGAACATGCTCAGTTTCAAGTTGCTATGCCTAAATCCTGGAATCTTGGTACTATTACATTTCAAGCATTCTGGACATCAACAGCTACAGATACCGATGGCGTAGCCTGGGGTTTACAGGGTGTGGCAACCTCAAATGACGATACTATAGATGTAGTCTATGGTACTGCCGTAGTAGTAACTGATGACAATATAAGCGCAGCAGAGGATATGCTGGTTACATCAGAAAGTTCAGCGATAACAATAGCAGGTACTCCAGCCGATGATGATATGTGTTTCTTTAGAGTGTTTCGAGATGTATCTGACGCTAATGATGATATGACAGAGGATGCTAGATTAATTGGTATTAAATTATTCATAACAACAGATACAGGAGAGGATACATAATGAAAAAAAGGTATGCAAAAATTGATAGAAGTACAGGAGATGTAATAAAGCGTAAAGAATTTGATGATCCGAATAGGGTTCTAAACAAACCATTTGTTTGGTTGGAAGAGCAAAGAGACCCAGAACCAGCCTATAATAAAGAAACGCATAAACTTGTTGGAACTGTAACTCAACCAGATTTATCGGATTTACAAGTTGATGTTTCATCTAATGTGAAGAGGGTGTTTGGTTTTGATACAGTAGCATTAACTGCTCAAGAGATAGATACGAGAAGGGATGAAAAGATAGACCGAACAAATGATAAGATGGTAAGGGTAGTTGAACTTATCTTAACTAAAATAGCAACAAAGAATGGAGTGGCATTGGAGAAATCTGACTTCCCTGCAAAGGTATGGACAGCAATTAATAATCGCAGGGCATTGAGAGGGGAGAGTCCAGTATAATGTCTTGGTCAAGAAATAGAAGAGGGTTGTATGTTCACGATGCTTTAGCTGATTTTCATTATGATCCGAAAGTATTGCCCAGTCCTATTGCACAGCGTAAGATATATCGTAGTAAATTAATATCTACCCATCTTGTTGGATTCGGTGGGGGAGTATCAATAGGCGGCACTTCTTATTCGTTTGATGGAACAACAGATTTCCTGTCATCGCCTGACCATGCTAATTGGCGACTAGGTACATCAGGAACAGGTAATTTTACCATTGAGGCTTGGGTTAGAAACTGGACTGGTGGAGATGAGATTATTTTTGGACAACTGGCAGACACTAATGATGGTTGGCGAATAGCCCATGACGGAGCAGCAATTCAAATTCGCCAGAGAGAATCATCGGTATCAACTCTTACACATGACGAGAATTGGAGTCCTTCTGCAGATACTTGGTATCATTTTGCCTGGATTAGAGGATGGGGTGGTCAGGCTAATGATTTTGCTATAACAATAGACGGTACGATACTCGGTTCGGCAGATACAGATGCTGCAGATATTGCAGACTTTGGTTATGCTCTTGGTGTGGGGGGACATTCTACTGCTAGTCTAGACGATCTGAGTGGTAATATGGATGAGATTCGCATTTCTAATACAGCACGCTGGACAACTAATTTCAGTCCATCAACAGTAGAATATACCAGCGATGCAAATACTCATCTATTAATTCATTGCAATGAAGCACTTACTTCTGGCACTACAGGTTCAGGTGCGGTATTTAATGATTCTGGAAACACCACTCATGCTATTACTGAAAATGGTAATGCAATTAGAGATACGACTATTTTTAAAATTTAAAAGGAAAGATTAATGGCTAATAAATTTTATCCAGCGGTTGCACTAACTGGTGGGGGTACTGGAGCTCTTGATAAGCTGGATGGCACTGATCTAGTAGATTTGGATGCTGGATTTGTACAGTTGTTTCAAACGGTTTATTTTTATACACTAGATGATAATTCAGGAGCAGGTGAAAGTTCACCAACAGTAATATCACCAGATGCTAATGCTGGTACTAAGAGATGGGTATTGCAAAGTGTAAATGCAACTAATCTTACAGCTGAGGGTGTTATACAGTTGAAGGAACGTGCCGAGGCTGATAGCAATATAGCGGCATATGGTCAGATATGGGTTGACTTAGCAACGCCTAATATATTAATGTTTACCGATGATGCAGATACGGATTTCGCAGTAGAAGTTGCTGGTAAGAATACAATATGGATTCCAGCAAGTGCTATGCGTCCTACAACATCTAATGGTTGTGCTGCTATTACAGATGTAGAAACTACAGCAGGCAGACCTGATATGCAGACCCTTGATTTTGATGCGGCTGCAGACACACACGCACAGTTTCAGATAGCTATGCCTAAGTCATGGGATGAGGGTACGGTTACAGCTCAATTCTTCTGGAAACATGCTGGGGGACAGACAGGTGGACTTGATGGTGTGGCTTTTGCTATTCAAGGGGTAGCTGCAAGTAGTGATGACACTATAGATGTTGCTTATGGAACAGCAGTAGCAATGACAGCAGTTGATGGTGCAACGGCTGAGGATTTATATTCTTCTGCTGAGACTTCCGCAGTTACGATAGCTGGTACACCAGCTGCTGGCGATGTATGTTTCTTTCGAGTGCTTAGAGATGTCAGTGATGCTGGAGATGACCTAGATATAGATGCAGGGCTTATTGGTATTAAGTTGTTTATAACAACTAATGCAGGGAATGATACATAATGAGTGATGATACTAAATTTGAAGGTTCGCTTGATACCACATGGGTTAAGTCAGCAGATACCACGTGGGAATTTATAATAACGCTTATATCAAGGGCAATAGGTTCTTTGCTTAGGCGTAGGAGAAGAAGGAGAAGGAGATAATATGTCAGTAACATATACAGTAGAAACAATTGTCAGTGATAAGGACACACATTTCACTGGTGCATTAACGCAGAATGCCATAGAGAATGAATCTCTTGATTTCCCTGCCGATTGGAGTCAGGCACAGATTCAGAAAATGATGATAACAGGAGTATCGGCACAGGCTATATTTACAAACACAACAACAACATTAGATTTTGAAGTGTTCTTGTGGAATACTAAAGACTTTGCAAATACTGATCTTGATGTAGATGGTTATGTAGCATCGTTTATACTTGCAGCTACAGACGCAAGACAGATTGCTGGTACTGGTCAGTATTACTATGAAAGTCAGAGTGACTTTAAATTGCCTATAGATTACCAGGATACGGATAGTTCAGGGAAACTACATGTTGGACTTGTTAATAGAAGCGCAACTACTTTCCATGCTGACGATTCCATTAAGCTAATCTTTACGGCTGAACCTGTATTGTAGGAGTTAATATGGCTAGTGTAAGTGTGAGGACAGAGAGAGCAGTTAAAGCGTTTCGTGAGATGTTAGAATGGTCTAAGGGGATAAGAGATGCTGAATATCTATTGGATGTAATTCTTGATGCTGAGGATGTAGCAGGTACTCTTAATGCAAGAAACGAAACTACAGAACGGAAGATTAAGAAGAGGGAGCAGCACCTAGCAAAGGTTAATGGTTATATTGTAGATGCCGAAGAGGAGGCAGGGAAAGTGATTGCTGCCTGTGATAAGAAGATTGAGTTAAAGTATATGTCTACTGATATAGCTATTAAGGGGATGGATGCAAGTATTATAGATAAAACACAGGAAACTTCTAAGTTAATTGATGGGCTTAATACAGAGGTTGACGGGATGAGGGATCGTACAAATAAGATAGCTATTGAACTTAAAGATGAGGGTCGGTGGCGTTGCAGGTATCTTATGGAAAACATGGTTTGTTACTGGCACGGCAGCAGGTGGTTTGGTATTAACGCCTGTTAATCTTAATAAATCATCTGGTACTACGGCAACGGCTACGTCAAGGGGTAATGATTCAATAACAGGCTTATCTACTGATGGGCAGATATCTGCAATGAGAACGGTTGCGAATAGTAGTTCGGTAATGAATTTTGATGATGCTGTTATTTTAGGAACTGGCGATGCGATTGCAGTTGAAGTAGATGCAGCATCTTCAACTGCTATAGCAGAGGTCTGGTTTGAGGGATTCTATGATATAAGGACAGGTAATTAATGTGTCCGCTAAAAGTACAAATAGTTGATGGTAGGCGTGGTACAGGTGCAGGACTTGATATTGGTTCAAGAGGTTTTGCGCAGATTGCAGTTCGTGAAGGTGACCCACCGCCACAGGGAGAAGTAAATAGATTCAGGTTTTTTTCACAATTACTATCTTCTGTTGGTGATGGTACAGGTACTACGAATATGAATGTAAAGGTTACGGATACTGGTACTGATGGTGCGTGTGCTGACCATGTTGCGCCAACACATACATTTACGGCAGCATCGGGAGCTTTTACAGGGCTTGAAAACCAGCAGATTGAAGTAACTGATACAGGCGCAGGTGGCAATGGGGTATTAGGAATATATACTATTGATAGTGTTAATAGTGCTACGAGTGTTGAACTCACGGAAGACCCGACTAATGGTGTGAATGAAACAGGTATGGACTGGGAGGTTAAAACCGCTAAGTTCTTGGTAGAAGCTCATGCCGATTATGATATCAGGATTATGAAAATAATCGTATTTATCGGTGATGGAAGTGTAACACACGGTGGATTTGGTGGTGTTGGCGCATTAACTAACGGAATTGAATTACATACTAATGAATCAGGTGTTAAGACTAAGATAATAGATGCTGCCAAGACAGGTGGCGAAGTTATTATTCAATCGGCTACATCACTTGCATGGGGCGATGCTGCAACGAGTTTTGAACTTACTAATTATACCTCTGGTAATGACGATGCGACAGTTGTTATTATCCCGATTGGAGAAATAGTTCCCCTCGGATTAAGGATAGGCAGGGGAACAAAAGACCATATAATGATGATGGTAAAAGATGATTTAACAGGATTAATAACATTTAATTGCAGGGTTTTGGGTTACAGGCATTATCCGTAATTATGGAACTAGAACTAACGAATAGACAAAAAAAGGAAGCAAATGACTTTGCTAATCTGTTGTCGTATATACACACCGACCATTCGGCTGCTTTTCTGAATGCGGATTATGATGTCATATTTGATAATAAAGGCAACCAAGCTGGTGGTACAGCTGTAATTGCATATGGTTATGTCTTAAGAATTCTTGGTTGGCATCCTATACCAAAGAAGAATATGGTATACTTTAAGTGTGAGACTGCTAAGTTATGGGAAGAGTATATGAAGAATCCAGATAACGACCCAGATAGTTGCCCATTAGAATATGGACACTACTTCTCTCCTAAAGAATATTTTGAGCATCTTGAAGATAAACCGTGTCCTGAGTGTGGTGCGGAACTGATGAAGCACGAAAGGATAAACAAGGTATATCGGTTCGCATCACAGGCATTACCATCTAACAAAACTTCTTCTGCTGCTGATGAAGGCGACAGATCAGGTGAAACAACTAATACTCAATACCCTGAATTTAACAGGTGGCTTCCACCGTTCCTGTTAAAGAAAGATATAACAGCAAGAGAGAGTGTTCAAGTTGTAAGAGACCCTTATGGTGGTAAAGATATAATAATAGAATACACTGGCTACACACAGCCACCACAGCGTGTTGCTGGTCATAAGCGTACAAGTGTATGGTTAGATGAATTAGCACCAGAAGCGTTCTTTGATGAACAACCAGCCAGGTTAATGATAGAAGATGGTGATATTATGATATCATATACACCAACCAGAGATAATGGTATTAGTTATTATTATGACCGTATATATGAACGAGCTAAGGTGTACTATAGGAGTAGGACTATTAGGGATTATTATAAACGAAAGCATAATATAGATTATCCAGAAGTGGAATTTACTAATAGTAAAGAGTCTATTGCTATCATAGAGGTGGCTACAGATGATAATCCGTTACTCACCAAAGAGGTTATAGACAGGAAGTATGCTGGACTGGATGATGAACAGTTGATAGAGATGAGAAGGTATGGTATTTTTACTGCTGTTACTGGTAAGATATACAAGCAGTTCACACCAAGGATACATATGGTGAAGGGTTCTGAAGTATTTCCAGAAGGTATACCAGATGGTTGGACATTCTTCAGGTCGGAAGATTGGCATCCGACAACTAAGTTGGCCATCATCTTTGTGGCAATGTCTCCTTACAATGAGGCATTTGTTTATGCTGAGTTAAACCCTGATCCAGAGCGGGATAATACCTTGTCGATTTGCAGAATGATTGCAGATGTGAGCGGTGAGACACGTAAGTTTGGTATGAATCTTATAGACCCATTGGCTAGTATAAAGCAGTCTAATACAACTAAGAGTGTAATAGATGACATGAATTATTACTTTAAACAGATGGCCAAGAATGATGAGTGTACTGGTGGTTGGTGGGAGAGTGCTAATACTAAATCTACAGCATCCAAGACAGACCATAACCTAAGAGGCAGAGATGAGATCAGAAGGAGACTCGGTAATGCTCTAATGTGTAAGAGGCCGTTTAATAACCAGACAACATCAGATGGTTTATTTAAGAGGCTTCCTACATTATGGATATTGAATGACTGTCCTCTTGTAGCTGATTCACTGAAGAGTTGGAGACTAGAAAAGAATAAGCCCACTGTTAGATGGAGTCATTTCTGTACAGCACTAGAGTTTTTAATGAAAGATGTTAGGTTTGCTCCAAGAACCCAAGCAGTACGCAAACCAAGAAAGTATATACATAAACGTTACTACCAAACTAGTAGATAGGAATAATATATGGCGAACCCTATAAATGAAGCACAGGCTAATGCGTTAGCAGCCTCGGTAATAGATAGTGAATATCAAGTTGGTCAAGAGAACAATAGTGTTCCAGATAATGACTATCTGGATTACCTGGATATGTTTGATTGTGAACGTACAGAAAAGAATTACGATTGGATGTCAGATATATATTTCCCTGAATTCACATCACAGATGCTGACCCAGTCAGCAATAGAAGCGAGTTTATATTTCAAGACACATGATTTTGTAGATGTATATATTGGCAGTGTTGATCCTATAGCACAGAATGCAGCTAAGGCAAATAAAGATTTAATTAATATGACGCTAAATAGGCGTAAGTTATGGTTCTATCAGAAGTATATGCGTGCTATTAGTATGAAGAATATTAGTGGTGTTACATACTTTAGATGTTGGTGGGAGCAGGACACAAGAAGGGAAAAGGTTGGTACGCAAAGGGTGCGTGAGCATTTGGGTTTTGACCCGAATGGTAATCCTATTGAACGATTTGCTGATCAAGATGTGGAAGGTGATGTAATACTTAAAGACCATTTTAACTTTGATGTTGTTGATCCTAGAGATGTATTTACTGATCCTTCATATGTATATAGTTTACAGGATAAGCAATGGGTTATACTCAGGTTCAATGCAACTATTGATGAATTGGAGATGAATGCTGATACGGCAGAGTATTTTAATCTTGATAAGCTTAGAGATACAAATAAGACTACACCACAAGAAACTGATGTTAAGGGAGACAAGTCAACTCATCATGGTTTAGATAACAAGAGTAATGCAACTAATACACCACTTAAACCATTTATGATATTACAGAGACTTGGGAAGCATTGGGTTACAGTGAAAGATCGTGATCCTGATGGCAATCCAATTAATGTTACCAGTGGTATAAAAGATGATGGGACAAGAAAGAAGGGTGCAGAGTTACATGAGATGGTTATTACTTTTGCACTGGGGGGTGGTAGTGATAAGACCAGAACTCTGATAGGTTATCATCCAGCAAGAGATATTGATTCAAATGGTAATCCTTATAGACCAGTAACAAGAGGGTTGTGTTATATGCATCCAGCTAAAGATGATGGTATGGGTGATGGTAAGTGTTTGAGGGAGTTACAGATAGGTATTAATGACACTATTAATATGGAGAACGATAGAACCAAGTTACATACTATACCTATTATGCAGGGCAATCAACATGATATCTCTGACAATGAATCTCTGGAATGGAGACCTGGAGCTTTCTGGGAAACTGAAACTGGAGATAAGTTTGATGAAGTGCAGGTAAGTGGTGATGTAGTTGGTGCATTGAATCAGGTGAATATGTATCAGAATATGATGCAGCAGGCATCTGGTGTATCAGCTGAGACACAGAGTAAATTAGCGGCTCCAACAACTACAGCTACAGCTACAGCTAATCAGGCACAGCGTAGCGATACAAGGTCTGCATATAGAACGCTTACTATGGAGAATACTGGCCTTACTGATTTGTTCTGGTTTATTACGCAGATGACAGCACGGCATATGAAGCCAGAAACGGCAACTAAAACATTCGGAGAGGAAGGAGTTCTTGATTTTAATCCCACTCTTGACTTTACATACAAACCAGTATCAGCATCTATTGGTGACGATGCATCTAAGCAGACTAAGATACAGAACTGGACGCAGGTATTGAGTTTCATAGCTAACGATCCAGAAAGGCGTGAGGCTGTTGATGCTATATTAAACGAACTTTCTGCATTGATGGGTAAAGAGCAAGAACTATTTGCCAGTAAGTTCTTGGCTAATCCGCAGGCTCCACCTTCAGTTGATAGTCAGGGTGGTCAGCAGCCAGAAGCAGCGGGAGGAATATCAGCAACTAATCAATCAGGACTACCACAGTCACCACAAGAAGCTCAGTTAGGGGGAGTTAGCTAATGCAACCTAATCCATACGGTAAGAAGCCAGTTATGTTTGAGATAGAGGAAACTACCAGAAGGAATCTGGCAGAAACTGCTGAATTTATGGAAGCACTTAATAGTGAAGTGGGGCAGATATTGTTTAAAGACCTCATGGTATTGTTAGATGAGAAGTTTAAGCTTATATATCAAGAGAATTCAAATGAACAAGACCGAGCAATATTCGCAGCATGTAAACATATAGGTAATAGATGGAATGATATTATAGCTAAACATAGCAATAATGTCAGTAATATGGAACAGATACGAGAGTTCCAGAATAAGAAAAAGTTACGATAACTTTTAAAGGAGAAGAAGATGGTAGATGAACTTGATGAACTTGACGATAAAGACGTCAACGACTCAGCAACGGAGTCTGATGAAGACAAGATCGCTAGGTTAGAGGCAGAGAATAAGAGTTTTAAAGATGGTAATAGCAGACTTGGGAGAGAGTTTAAATCTTATAAGGAGGAGAATGATGGTAAGTATGATCAATTACTGGATAGGATTACTGAACTTACCAATAGTTCTACAAGAGAACCTATTGATACTCTTACTGATGCTGATGATGAGGATTACGTTGATTTAACACCAAAGAAGATTAAACAGATAGCAAGGGCAGAGGCACAGAGAGACAGAGAGGAAGCAAGTAATCTTGCTACAAAGACACAGAACCAATATGTAAATGACTATTCAAAGACGGTTCACCAACTTGGTGAGAACGAAGAAGATGCTATATATGAAGCTATTCTATCGGAGATGGAAGGACTTCCTGGCTATTCCAGTAATGGTACAGCAGATGCACAAAGAAACTATGAGATTGCCGAAAGGAATTACTACAAGAAGTTATATAAATCACCAAAGGGAACCAATACTCAGTTTAAGGGAACAACTCCTGCAGCTGCAGTTGGTGGTTCTAGTACAATAGAATACAAAGAGGGTTCCGATGCGGAAGTCAATTCTGCGCTGAACGATCCACATGTTCAGGCATATATGAAACGCAGGGGAAAAGATGAGGAGTTTGTAAAGAAGGCAATGGCTAATAAAACGCCAATGTCTGGAACAATGAGATTATAATGAGTAGACTTAGAAGGCGACAACCAAATGCACGACCACCAAGACGACCACGTGATAGCCGTACAATCCCTGTAGGGGATGAGACGGATCAGGGTGGTGGTACTTGGTATTACTGCTGGTGGTGTGGCTTTCCCAATAATGATCAACGAAGTACATTGGGCGATGAATCTACACCGAATGGGGTTACGCATGATGACTTCACCGTAACAGCTTATGCTGAATCTGGTGTGTATGGTAATACTAATCCAGCAGGGATTAGTAGTAGTGAATATCGTGCAGGAGGTTCACCATCTGCAAGTTTAATGTTAGGTGATATGTTTCTCAGGCAGACAACTCCAATTGCAAGGTCTGATTCAGACGGTAATGCAATGACTGTTCTTCATTATCATGAAGTATCCACAAGGGGTGGATGCTCTTTCTGCGGCAGTATGAACTGGCGTGGAGATTATTAGATGTTTGGAGGAGTATAATGATACAAGATAAATGGATGGTTAATATGCTAAGTGATGTAGATGCTGCATATTTAGCGGCTTTTGTTGATGGTGAAGGTTGTATATTTATTGATAAAGAACCGAAAGCCCATCGACTAAGAGTTAGTATAGGAAATACTTTTCCTGGAATTATGGATTGGGTTTATTTTGTGGTTGGTCATGGCAGCATAAGTAAAAAAAAGAAGCGTGAGTCACACCATAAAGATATGTGGGTCTGGTCTTTAAGCGGTAGAAGGGCAATTAATTTCCTTTATCAGATATATCCATATCTTCGTATTAAAAAACTTCAAGCAGAAGTAGCTTTTGAATTTGGTGAAACAGTTAAAAATGAGGTTATTAGTGATGATATTATGATGTTTAGAACAGAATTGAAACATAAAATGACAGCATTAAATAACTAGTTTTGCTTTGAAAATGTACTAGAAGAATTCTGGGCAATAATTAAAGGAGAAATAAAATGGCAGAAGTAGTAGATATTAAAGATGGTAATACAGCATGGTATCCAGTAGATGGTACTACTGTTATGCAAGAAGGTTCTATGGTTCATTGTGGTGTTGATGCCGCTGATCCAGGAACTGGTGTTATAACAATGAGTGCAGCTGCTGGTGCATCTGATACGACAACTACTGCAATACCACTTGGTATTGTTATAGGTATTAATGATGTAACCCAGGTTAATAACACAGGTTCAGGTGAGATTCCTACACCAGAAATAACTGGTACGGATACTCAGGCAGCTCAGGTTGCAAGAACTTGGTTTGGTGTAGAAGGTATGTGGTCTAAAGGTGATCCTCAGCCACTTGTAGAAGTAGCTTTGGTTGATCCTTCAACTAAGATTAAAATACCTATTTGGGGTAATAGTACATGGGGAACAGCTCTTACTGTGTTAACTAGTACGACTGCAAGTGCAGATGGTCTTGGTTTCACGACTAATGCTACTGATTTTACACCAGTTAAACAGTATCAGACTTTTTATTGTAGAACAGGTGCTAATGCTGGTTTGTACAGGGTTAGCGATACTACAAGTACAACTGTTCATACATTTGAAAAGGCATGGCCTTATGATGTTGCTATAGGCGATACGTTTGTATGTGCACCTGTCAGACCAGGTTTTGGCAGAATGCAGACTGACGCTTTGGCTACTTACATAAATGCCGATGCTACACCAGCAACTGATTACTACAGTGTATATTACGATCACATCGATTTGAGATTTGCTGGACAGGAACATGTTGTATTTAGATTCAGTACTGAACAGTTTAATCCACAAAGAGCTTAGTGACAATTGATTAAAGGAGAATGATTTAAATGGCTAATCCACTCACGTCCCCAGCATTTGTAAAAATGCTACAAGAGGACTTGCGTCAGGTTGATGAGGATTCAAAGAAGTATAATGACCTCAACAGCGTAAAGGAACAGATATTCGATGTCATTACTGACTCTACCAGAGCATGGGAAGAGTGGACATCAGTATCAGCCCTTACTGACATACCGCAGTTCAACGGTAGGTTGACAACTTTGGGTATTACTCCAGGTTATTCAACTAAGATTGAACCTGCTGAGTACGCTGGTAAAACAGTTGCTAGCAGAAAATTGTTTGATGATTTACAGTACGACATCTTGATGGATTTAGCTTCACAGTTGAAGAACTCTGCTTACAGGGTTAGGGATAAGAATGCTGTTAAGATATTTGCTAACGCAACATCTGCAGCTTTCGACTTTATGCCTAGTCAGGAAGAGGGTTTAGCTCTTGCAAGTAACAGTCATACAACTAAGGTTCCTAGTGTTTCCACTGCTAGTGGTTTCGATAACTTAGGAACATCTGCGTTAAATGCTGTTTCTGTTGCGGCTACAAGAATCCTAATGAGGAAGTTTAAAGCAGCTAATGGTGAAAGAATTGATATGGGTGATAGTTATGCTATATTAGTTCCTGATGACCTGTTCTTTAAGGCATCAGAAATCAATAAGACAATTCTCGAAGTTGATAGTGCTAATAACAACGTGAATATGCAGAAGGGTTTGTATCAGATTATAAACTGGCTGCGTCTTAGTGACACAAGTACTACTAGTTGGGGTATGTTGGACACGTCCACTATGAAGAAAAACTTTAAGTGGATTCAGCGTGCTGATGCAGAAACAAACAACACAATTGATTTTGATACATTTGCGTTGCAGAATTCTGTCTACGAGAGGCACGCAGGAGGCTTCATCGACTGGAGAAGTTACTTCCACCAGAATGTGACATAGTATTTAATGGATGTGTGCACTGCTGCGTAGCGGTGGTGCACATGTCTCTTTGTTAACGGGTAAGTCGCAGTTAGATTCTGCGAGGCAGTAATGTCCCTGTTCTAAGGAGAAAATAATGGGTGTAACAAGATTTCCCAAGGGTGTATCAGGTCGTGGTGGTGTTGAGTTAATCGGTAACACTAGAAGTGATATAACCGTTGGTAGTGTATTTTGGGTTGACAGTGGTCATGCTGATGCTAATGATGTTCTTAATTGGGGCACACAGAAAGACCAACCGTTTGCAACCCTTGATTATGCAGTTGGAAGATGTACGGCATCTAGTGGTGATGTTATATATTTGTTACCAGGACATACCGAGACACTAACTACTGCTGATCAGATAGATTTAGATGTAGCTGGTATTTCTGTTATTGGATTAGGTAATGGTACTGATAGACCTACATTCACATATACAGTAGCTGCTGGTGAAATTGTTGTTGGTGCAGATAATGTTCTAATTGAGAATATAGTTTGTAATTCCAGTGTAACTGCAACATTAATAGCTATTGATATTGAAGATGGTGTTGATTACTGTACAATAAGGAATTGTCAGTTTGGAGTTGATCTGGAAGGTACTGATGAATTCAATAACACAATTGTTCTTAAGAATAACAATACGGGTTGTGTAATTGAAAACAACTTAATTGACATGGATATTGCAGGAGCTGTTAATGGTATTCTTTTAGATGCTGATACGGCTAGAACTGTTATCAGGAATAATGTTATTCTTGGTGATTTTAGTACGGCTAATATCTTTGCTGATACAGCGTTATCTACTGATCTTCTTATACAAGGTAATATCTTGGTTAATGGAGAAGGTGGGGATTTAGGTACGGAACCTAATATTGAGTTGATAACAAATACTACAGGAATTATCACTGATAATTATTGTGTATGTAATGTAGCCAGTGATGATGCGGCTGTTGTTGGTGATGCTATGATGAACTTTAATAATCAATATTCAGAAACAGTTGGTGCAGGTGTTGGAATAGCAACAGCAGCTGGTACAACATTGACTGCGTAGTTTTAATTCTAATGATTGGGCTGGAGCAGGGGAAACCTTGCTCCACCATCATTCATTACTATTTAGAGGAGAAGTGAAATGGCTAAAGCCAAAACAAAGAAGACAAAGACAGCAAAGAAACAAGTTGTAGTAGATAAGACACAAGCGGTGGAGATACCACAAGCAGAGTTGCCAGAAACAGATAATAAAATATCCGTTGATCTGGCTGAATTTGAACAACTAAAGAAATACAAGGCTATTGTTGATGAGGCTGAAGCAAAGAATGCAGCGGTTGGCAAAGTAGTTGATAATAACTATGAATATTTTGACCCTTCTTTTGATAAGGGAAGTTCTGTTCCTGCATGGGCATTGCCAAGACAAGTTGAAGTACTGGAAGATGAAGTGAGTAGAACTGGTAGTATGCTGAAGAAGAAACAGATTCCAATAGAAGAGATTCCGTATGCTGAAGCTGATTATAAACGTAAATCAGAGCGACTGGAACAGATTAAAAATTCCAAGCCTAAACTAACAGGCTTACAAAGAGATAAATTGCGAGAGAAGAGAGATAAGCTTGCTGAAGAAATAAGCAGGAGTAAGTTTACCAGAATGGAAATGGAGAAAATGTTAGTTGACCCACATGAAGAAGCTGATAGGATGTCTAATCCATGTATTGATATAGACAGAGAAGAAGCTAAACGTATGGGTATTCCAGTTTCTGCAAATGGTAAGGTAAGTCGTAGTGTAGCAGAGGGTGCGTGGAAGATGATGTCTACATTGCTTGAAGATACTCCTGCTAATCCTAATACAGAAACGCTGAGAAGTGATACTGGTAAGTCTAAGCGTAACATGGTTACTCTGCCAGAAGGTTTTGATTATAATAAGTTACCTAAGAAGACAGAACCAGAACCAGTAACATAGATAGAGAGGGATAATGGACGGACTTGAGATGAAATACCGAGTACAGTTGTTACTCGATGAAGAAACTGGTGCTGATTTCCTCGATGAGAAAACGGTTTATGATTTTCTAAACGAAGGAGCATTAGAAGTTGCAAGGCAATCAAATGCATTAACAACCACTCAGTCAATTACTACTGTAGCTGATCAGACTGGTTATACGCTTAATGCTAATTTCTTACATATGTATTTGAGAGATAGGGGTGGAGACTTCTTCATTAAATACAATGATGGTACAAGTAATACATTTATCAAGTGGGCTCCATATGAAGATATCATTACCAATGATGACACTACTTCTATATTGATACCATCCAGATTCAGTATTACAGATGATCCGACATTAGATAGTCAGATTACTGGTACTGAAACTAGTGGTGGTGCTGTAGATGCTAATAGTGGTGAGGTAACATTAACGGATAGTGCAGCCGATTTCAGTGATGTAAGCGCAGGTGATATCGTGCACAACACAACAGATAGTTCATCTGGCGTGGTGGTTAGTAAGACATCATCTACCGTACTTGTAACTGCACTCTTTCCCGATGATCCTTCAGCTACTGTCGACAAGGACTGGGATAGTTCTGATGCTTACGTGATACAACCACAGGGTAGGTTTAGGCTAGTCCTAGACCCACCCCCAAGTACGGCAGGTCATACGATAACATTTTATTATGTACACAAGCCAGCTCCTGTTTGGTCTGCATTTAAGACGTTTAGATACTCACAGCATTTGAATCTGGCAACAGTTAAATATGCTGCATGGTTACTTAAATATAGAGACAGAGAACCTGACTTTGGTGACAAGTTATTCGTAATGGCTGATAATACAATGCGTAAGAATAAGCATGGTGTAGACAAGGCATTGAATAGAAACAGAATACGTGTCAATATGAAAGTTAGGAACTAATGCCACCAAGAAAAAAGAAAGCAGATACAAGTAAAGATATAATGCCATTCCAGTTTAGTTTAACTGGTAAGCTAATTACATCAGTTGACCCAACACGGTTAATACTTGAAGATGATGGCGGTACAATCAAGGATAACTTCAAGAGTCTTAAAAATATCCGTTATACCGATAATGGTATTCGTGGTATTAGAGGTATGAGCAAGATTAATTCTACTGCTCTCTCCACACAACTTAAGGCTAGAAATATACATCATTTCGCTAAATCACAACCAGTAGAGAGTCATGTATTAGTACAGGCATTTGACACTAATATAGACAACTCTAAAGTATGGAGAAATAGTACTTCTATACCTAATACTGGTGACTTTAACGGTACGGCTTTACATACAGATGCAAGGACTACAGGTTCTATAACTGCATTTGCTGCAAGTGGTACACGTGTTCAGGTTACTAGTGCTGCTCATGGTAGGCAGAATGGTGATAGTATAACTATAACTGGCACAACATCTTACAATGGCACATTTACAACACAAGATGTAGCAACAAATACATTTATTATTAATGATACATTTGTAGCTGATGATGCTACTGGTACATGGGCTACTAGAACTAAAGGTAGATTTACTAATGGTCAGTTAGGTAGGTTGTTGTATTGTAACGGTGATGAGACAATGGTCTGGGGTGGTGATCAGGCTAGATTGTCTAAGTTCATTGTATATGATCCTAATGGTACATTCCTTTATGATTATACAGAAAAGGTACAGAATACTCTTTCTGACTCTGAAAATGTGGCAACACTTAAACAGGTATCGGGTATAGGTGCTGAGACTCAGATATTACTTCATTGGGAAGAGGCTGCGCCAACATTTCTCGATTCCTCTCCAGGTTCTGATCATGATGCTACTGCCGTAGGAACAGCAGAGAGAAGTGTTGCACAGGTAAAGTTTGGCACATATTCTGTACTTTTAGATGGAAACTCAGACTGGGCTACTGTAGCAGATCATGCGGACATGGTACTTTCTGGTGGAACATGGACATTTGAAACATGGGTTTATCCATCTAGTCTTGCAGCTGATGTAGGATTATACGCACAAGCTGTTAGCAGTAGAACTGGTGACTATATGTGGGCATATATAGATACCAACGGCGCTGTTAGTCTCAGGGTACAGGAGGGAACTACAGCTGCAACTGGAACGGTTACATTAACAGGTGGTGGTTCTGGTTCTGTAGATGGTATTACTGTTAATTCTGTTGAGATTATGTCTGGTGCAGAAAACTATGATACTGATCTTGATACCACAGCTGTAAATGTAGCTGCTAATATAACAGCAAATACTTCAGCTCCTAATTATACAGCATCTGCCGCAAGTTCAGTTATAACAATAACATCTGTTTATAAAGGAGATCATGTTAATACTTGGGATGTTACTAGTAGTAGTACTACTATAACAACTAGTGATGTTAATATGGCTTCTGGTGCAAATACAACAGTTGTAACTCTTGATACACCAAATAGTGTTGTAACCACAGGTTCATGGCAACATATAAGAGTTGTTGAAAATAGTAATGATTATTATATATTTGTAGATGGTATACAGAAAGCTCATGTTAGTGATGCAAGTAGAACAGAAGGGAATACAGCATATGACTCAACAGTATTTATAGGTGCTGTACATGATGGAACATCAACTACAAAACCGTTTAATGGTCATCTTGATGAAACAAGGTTAACTAATACAGCATTATCTACTACTGACTTTGATGTTCCAGCTTCTGCATATACTGCAGCAACAGCTAATGTTAATATTAGGATCGGTAATATATTACCAGTTGAAGGATTTGATTTTACTGTATCAAATGCCAATACATCATCTGGAACCATGAGTGTGTTTTATTGGAGCTCTACAAATGTATGGACTGCCGTTACCAATCTTACTGATAATACTGCTTCTGGTGGCATACCGCTTGCACAAAGTGGAACTGTAACCTTTGACAGTACAGAAACCACAGCAAGACAGAAGATTATAGATGGTGTTCTTGGTTATTGGTATAAAATAGAAATAACTGATGCAGATGTAGCAACTGGTATTTCAACAGTTACAGTTAAAGAACCGTTCCAAGACTTACGAGATTTCTGGGATGGTAATACAAGAGTGGCTGCTTCAGTACAATTGTTTGAAGATAGCATCTTTAAAGATAATACAGTTAATGTATTCGAAGATAGTTTTGTATTTGAAACAACTACAGGTGGTGATGAATCCAGTTATATGATTATGGATAGCCTTGCTACCTCAACTGAATATTTAACTGTTGGCTTCAACCAAAGAATGCAGGGACTAGAATGTAAGTTAATACCGAACCATAGTAATACTACAGCTAATACGGTTATTGAAGTAGAGTATTGGAACGGAACAGCATGGACTTCGGTTGGTGCTATTGTTGATGGTACTATTGAGAATAGTATATCATTTACCAAGTCTGGATTTATTACATGGAATCCCGTTGCAGAGAATACAGAATTCAGGCGTGAAGTAAATAAAGAAGAACCGTTGTATTATTATAAGTTGTCATGGAGCCAGAACTTTACTGCTGATGTCTTATGTTATTTTATTGCTGGTATACCAGTACAAGTACAGATTGAGAAATATAGTTTTCCTCTCAATGCACAAAGTAGAACGTGGTTGATGTCTAACCAATCTGATAAAAAGAATGCGGCTATTGTATCAGCCTTCGGAACATTGAATGCATTTAATGGAGATGATTCTGCAGTCTTTGAGTTCGGAGATCAAACACCTATCACCGCTGCTGCCGAGGTATTTGTTAAGCTAACAACTGTTGGTGGTGTGAGCGATTTGATTATTGCTAAAAATAATTCATTGTTTTTGGTAACTGGTTCAGACAGGACAGATTGGAAGATTACTCAGATTAGTGATGATGTTGGTTGTCCAGCTCCATATACATTTAAGGCAAGTCCAATAGGACTGGAGTTTTCATCGCTACAGAGTAAGCAGGTAGTGATATGGCAATCGGAGAATGGTATTATGATGTACGATTCTTCTGCCGTGTTTCCTGTATCAGATTCTATAAGCAACTTCTTTGATCAGTCAAAGAGTGAGGCTATTAACTTAGATAAGATAGCAGATAGTTATGGTTTCTGGGATAACTCAAGTGGTGTATATGAATACCATTGGCTGTTCGCTTCTGGAACATCTACTGTTATTGACAGGGAACTGGTATTTGATTTAAGAAGGCAAAGGTGGTATGAGATAGATAGGGAGAGTGCTAATGATTTACAGTGTGGAGTAAAGGTTGTAGATACCAATGGTGCTCATCATAATTATGGTATGATTGATAGTGGTTTTATGGAGAGGCTAGAGAATGGCACAGCATGGACAGGTGATGGTAGTTCAATAGCATATGAGTTTGAGTTAGGTGATATAATGTTTAATGATGATATGAACTGGGAAACATTGCTAAGGTTCATTAGATTAACAATGGTACAAAAAACCAGTGGTACAATTACCTTAACATATGCAGGAGATACTAGTAGTACTACTAAGACCCTTACAATGTCACAAACCAAATCTGGCTTTGATGTTACAATGCCAGTACATAGTGCTGGTGGTTCTAAGTGGGGAGCATCAGTATTCCACAGGCTTAAATTTACAGTAAGTACTAATGATCAGACAATAGGATTCGAACCGTTATGGGTTAGTGGATTCTATGAAAATTATAGATTGAGATTGAGAGATTAATATGCCAACAGCAAGTGAAGTAAGAAGACAGAACCGTGTAGGGATAGGTGGAGTACAAGCTTTAACAAGGTTCTCTGGTTTGCGTTCATTAGGAGCAGCAGCGAAAACAAAGTTATTTACTAATCCAGTAATAGGCATGAAAGCTCCAGGTGCAATAGGGACTCTAGGAACTTTAGGTCTTGCCCTTGCTCCTATGGGATTGAGTATGGGATTGGCTAGTATATTTGGCAAGAGTAAATTCAGACCTATTGAAAGCAGCAAGAATGTTCTTCAAACTGGATTGCAAAATTTTCTAAGTGATGAGTTTGGTGTTGTTGGTAGAAACTTTTTTAATGCACAGGGTAAGGGCGGTAATGCAAGAAGAAACAGGGGGGTTCTAGGACAGATTGTTACTAACCTTGGGCATCAACCGCTTTTAACAAATGACATAGGGGGTATTATAAGAAGTTTTATAAGTGATAAAGAAAGGGAAACGATAAAAGCATCTGCGACAGGAACCGTATTCGCACCAGTACCACCTCCAGCACCTCCAGAACTCAAACCCTTAACTAGGCATCAATTTGTGCAACAAATGATCCAACGGACAGGAAGGCATCCATCAGGAAGAAATGACAAGTTTAGAAAGGAATATGGAGAATATATACGAGCTTTTAAGGGCACTACTAAACCTAAAATTATTAGTCCTAGAGGCTCAAAGGGGCAGGTTAGTAATCCTAATTTTCACAGGGATTTGGTAGTAAATCGAACTCTTGATACAATTCTTAGGAATATGGGGGGGAACCCAAAGAGTGAGCTATCGCCATCCTTGCAAATTTTCGAAGATCAGTTAGGGTTAAATCAGCCGTCTCGATCTAGAGAGTTGACAGGAGTGGGTACAGCAACAACTTCACAACAGCCAAATGTTGGGGGAGTTGAGTCGGAACCTACAGCATTAACAAGTGTACCATTAGGCAATTTCCAAAGAAAGGGTAGTATACCTACTCCAAATAGAGCAAGAAATAGATTCTTAAGACAGGGTTAATAAGGGAGAGATAAATGGCAGCATTAACAGAATTAAGTATAGAGAGTGCACGCAGGGCACGTAAGCGTGGCAGATCAAGAAGTAAGTTTATTAGGGGTGGTGCGCCAGCTGATCCAGTAACAGTAGAAGCTGAGACAAGGGGCGATATAAGTGCACAGCTGGAACAGGAACGTCAAGCTCTTCAAGCCGCAAAGGAATTAGGTCTTAAAACCAGAGAGCAAGAAGAGGTGGAGAGGTCTAACTTAATAAAGGAACAGCAAGCAGCTGAACAAAATAGAATCCAGAGATTGGCATCTACTGCAGCAGCAGAACAATCTAGAGCAACTGCAGCATTTAATATGGAAAGAACACGTGAGATGAGAAGAAAGCCATCTATTGTAGAGTCGATATTTAGTAAGGGTGGATAGTGCAAGATATCGAAATATATAAAACTGCGTATTGTGGTATTGCCGCAATATATCCAGATTTATATAGTAAGATTTTTCATGATGTATTTGAAGATCATACGCCAGATTTTGTTTACATTGCTTATGTAAATAAAGAATACGCTGGGTTTTTATCTGCTTATACCCATAGTACAGATTGCGTCTATATTCAATATGCTGGCTTTGCAGATGGGTTCAAAGGTTATTATGCACCTGGATTATTTAAGAAAGTTGTAGATTATATACATAAAGAATATAAGGGTATCATGTTTAGAATAGAGAATACAAATGTTAAAGCAATTAAGGTAGCTCTCAACGCTGGTTTCTTAATTACTGGTATCAGGTTTGATGGCGTTGTATATGTTGAGCTAATAAAAGTGAAGGAGATATAAAATGGCAAGATTTTTCGATAGTAGTAGAGATACAGGAACAGTAATAAGAAAGGCTGCCCAAGCTGCTTTCGGCTTTGCCAATCCAGGCATGGCAGATGCTGGTACACCAGCCACATTTGGTCAGAGACTTAGTAGTGGTATGCAGGCTATGGGGTCAGAATCAATACCAGACTTTGTAGCAGGCAGAGATGCCAGTGACTTATCATCAGCACAGACTAATAAGGCTGCAGGAGAGGCACAGAAGTTAAGGGCAGAACAGAAAGCATTAGAGACACCATTTGATATGCAGGGTTTAATAGGTGGGGCTGATGAAACAGGTACACTGTTTCCTGCAATACAAAAGATATTTGACAGTAATGGTGTAGATATGGATGGTAATGGTGTAACTACACAGAAAGAAGTAATGGAAGCTATTGATGATGGCAGACTTGA